>Ga0180300_10000486_pt1 | contig 17417 bp, 16 predicted proteins | sample GuaBasSediGuay15_FD_121798 | JGI IMG/M metagenome (GOLD analysis project Ga0180300, IMG submission 121798) | Subseafloor sediment microbial communities from Guaymas Basin, Gulf of California, Mexico - Guay15, Core 4569-2, 21-24 cm | ecosystem: Environmental > Aquatic > Marine > Hydrothermal... | reverse complement strand
GGGAAACCAGCCGTTCTATTTTGAATTCGCTTGCTGAAATTGTGACTTATGGTCTCCCGGATGACTACTACAGAGCCTATTTAGAGATTGTAAATGGTCTTTCTCTGGAGAAGCTCCAGGAAGCTGCCAGGAAAGTTTTACACCCTGAGAAGTTGACGTGGGTTGTTGTAGGTGATAAGGAAAAAGTTGAAAAGCAGGTAAAGTCAGCTGGGTTTGAAAAAGTTTACATAATTGATACGGAAGGGAATGTGATTCAGTAATAGGATACCTCGTGGACACTATCTGTAGGCCGGGGTTTAGTTTGTGCCCCGGCATTTTTTTAGCTTTTCTGCCGGGAGAAATGGTATTTATGATTTACGAATATTCTAATTTTTGCCTGTGAATCTTTACTTTTGTTAAATAATAAGAGCTTTGTTTTAATTGTGAAAGTAATCGAAATTTTTGTTGAAAATGGGTTAAATATGATATAAAGTTCCAGCAGTTTAGTGAGGTTGATTTGAGCGGAGAAGGCGGGCACAAGAAAGAAAGCTACTTAATTGTGAAACAGGGTACCCTGTCCGCCATTTTTATTTTTCCTCATTTGTTAACTATCCCTACTACCGGTACAGGCAGGTAATTTCACTGCCCGGGGGCTTTTCCTTACTTATAGATAAAATATGATGAGGCCTCCGGGGGGTAAAGGGGTTTTTGAATTTGGTTGTTTATTAGGAGAGAGGGAAAAATGGAGAGAAAAATTTGCATACTTGGAGGTGGAAATATTGGGACTGCTATGGCAAAAGGGTTTGTAAGGTCTGGCTATCTTAAGCCGTCAGATGTGATCATTACCAGAAGGCATCCAGAATATCTTAAAGAGCTTGAAAAGGAAGGTTATGTAACAACCCGAGATAATAACTATGCAATTTCCCATTCTGAAATTGTTATTATTGCCGTTCGGCCTGAGCAACTGGAGAGACTTATTGATGAGATTAAAGATTCTATCGATGAGAACAGGCATATTATTGTTTCAGTGGTTACGGGTGCCGCTATAAAGTACATAAGTGGGTTGATAGGAAAAAAGGTGCCGGTAATAAGGGCTATGCCTAATACAGCTGTTTCGATATGTGAGTCAATGACCTGTCTTTCTTATGGGAATGTTTCTGGAAAGAAAAAAGAGAAGATCTACAGTCTTTTCTCGAGCGTTGGGAAAGTTCTTGAGATTTCCGAGGAATATATCGTTCCAGCTACTTCACTATGTGCCTGCGGGATTGCCTTTTTCCTAAGGTGTATAAGAGCGGCTTCACAGGGTGGGATTGAGATTGGGTTTCATTCCGATGAAGCGATTTTGATGGCGGCTCAAACAGCCCGGGGAGCTGCTTCCATTTTGCTTGAATCCTATGGTCATCCTGAGTCTGAGATAGATAAGGTAACGACTCCGCGAGGTTGTACCATAGCGGGGCTGAATGAGATGGAGCATAATGGGTTGAGTTCCGCTATGATTAAAGGAATTGTCGTATCCTACAATAAGGCAATGGAGTTAGCAAAGAATAATGGAAAGTAAAGTAGTGGGTTGGATATGGTGGTTCTTAAGTTAGGGAAAAGATTGCTTGAACAACCTGAGCATGTTATGAAAATCGTTGGGGCGGTGAAACATTATCATAAGAAATATGGGAAAGTGATAGTGGTAACATCTGGTATCTGGCCGTTGAGTCAATCTGTTTGGGAAGTTACTTCCGCCCGCCCCGGAGATGCTGATGTGGCGAAATTGGGTGAGAAAGTTAGAAGCATCATTAATGGCTTTTCTTTTTCTTTTATCCGACCTTCCTGGGAGCGTGTTGAGGAATACGTAAGGAAGATCGAAAACAAGCTTAAGGGATTGAGTTACATAGGAGAAAGCTTTCCGGAACTTGATAGGAGTCTTAATAGCTGTGTGAAATTGATTTCATCATATTTGCTGTATGATCTGCTGTGCGATTTTGGAATTGACTGCAAGTATCTTGATACGTGGGAGTTTACCTGCGATGATGAATCGCTGAGTGTTGAGGGTATGATCAATGAGAAAAACAGAAATTATCTCAGAGGGGTTTTTTCGGGTACATGCTATTGTGGTGTAATTCCAGGTGGACTAGCTATAAGCAAGCAGGGTGAGATTGTAGATTCAGGAGAGAAAGGGATTGGGCTTACTTCCGTTGCTGTTGCAATTCTTTCTGGGGCTAAGGATATAGTCCATCTAGCGGGGGATGAGATCAACAGTTTCTTTCCCGCTTCGGGAAAGGTTGTTAAGCTTGATTACGAAGAGGCAATTGAATATTTTAGTTTTTGTAGAGATGCTTTTTCAAAGGAAGAGCTTCTTGCGGGGAGGGAATGGGGTATTAATTTTTATTTAGTTGGGAGGAAGAAAGTAGATTGTCCAGTTTGTATTGTAAGCAATAAGGGGAAAGATAGTGAGAGTGGCAGGATAAAGAGCGTGTTCCCTCTGCGTGATATTTTGCACATACTTGTTGAGCTGGAAAAGCCTTCTGGTGTTGACATAGAGGAATTGCTAAAGTCTGATCGTATTGAGAAGAAATTTGGGGTAAGGATTTACTGGTTCAGTAGTAATCCGGAGAAGAGGCAGTTTGAATTTGCCTTGGGAGGTAGCGGCTATCAGAGATTCCTTGATTATATAGAGGAGGCTTTAGGTGTCAGTAATATTAAAATTTATGAAGACCTCTCTATAGTTGTAGTTTTTGGTAATTTAGCTGAAAAGTTGGATAGAGTTTTTAGCTACCTTGCAAGAGAGTTTCGGAGATCAGGGGTGGTTGTGAAAGATGTAGTGAAAAACGTTTCCGGCAAGAGTATAATGTTTATTGTTAGCAGAGAAAATGAGCAGAAGGTGGTAAGAATTATTGAGAATATGCCTGAGATGGAAGGAACCAAGATCGGGAATGTATTTGTAGCGGGTACGGGGAAAGTTGGAAGGGCGCTTCTGAGTATTTTGAAGAATAGGAAGCTAAAAGAGGGAATAGAAATCAGAGTTGTTGGAATAGCTAACAGTCGGAAAATGTATTTCGATGAAAATGGTGTTGATATTGAGAAGTGGGAGGAAATTCTTTTTCAGAAAGGAGTAAAATCTGATTTGACTAAGTTTAGGGAGGTGGTTGAGAGTAGTGTTTTACCAAATAAGATATTTGTTGATTGTACTCCGAGTCGGGAGGTGGCAATTCTTTATCCGAAATTTGTAAAAAAGGGGGTTTCGGTTGTTACTGCGAATAAGATAATGAACACCGAAAAATATGAGCTATATGAGTTGATGCAGAAGGTTTCGAGCAATGGTTACTGCAGGTATTTTTATGAAACAACAGTTGGAGCAGGATTGCCTGTAATATCTTCGATAAGAAGCCTTGTTGATAGTGGGGATGAGGTTCTAAAGATAGAGGCGATTTTATCGGGAACCTTAAGTTTTATAGTGAATCAAGTTAATAAAGGTGTGCTCTTAAGCGAAGCTGTTTACAAGGCCTGGATATTGGGTTATACGGAACCAGACATAAGAAACGATCTTGATGGGCTTGATACGGCCAGGAAGCTTCTTATTCTTGCTCGTGAGGCTGGGAAGACTCTGGAGCTTAAGGATATCAAGCTTACCCCTCTTATTCCTAAGGAGTATTTTGAAGTAAATTCGAACGAAGAATTGATAGAGCGTCTGAAAGGTTATGACCTGTTGTTTAGGGAGAGGGTAGAGCGTGCAAAGGAGCATGGCAGGAAAGTGGTTTATCTGGCGGAATTATCAGAGGAAGAGGCTTCTGTTGGACTCAGGGAAGTGAATGAAGAAAGCCCCTTTTTTCATCTTGAAGGGAGTGATAATCTTGTACTCATTAGGACCACCAGGTATAGAGATAATCCTCTCATTATACGTGGGCCTGGAGCGGGTCCGGAAGTAACAGCAGGAGGGCTTGTGAAGGACATTGTTAAGTTTGTGGATATGCAGGATTATTAGATGGGGGAGGTATGCGAGAGTTTGTGAAAGTTTTTTCTCCCGCTACTGTGGCAAATGTAGGGTGTGGTTTTGATGTTGTTGGATTTTCTTTTTCTGCTGTTGGGGATATAATAAGTTTTAGAAAAATCGATGAGCCAGGGGTGTTTATAAAAGCAGTTCGTGGCAAGTATGAGATCCCCGGTGATCCTGAAAGAAATACGATTACCATACCGATTTTAAAGGTAATGGAAGATAAAAATGTTGACTTCGGTGTTGAAGTTGAGATAGAGAAGAATATTCCTGTGGCAGGTGGTCTGGGGTCGAGTGCTGCTGGTGCTGTTGCCGGTGCTGTCGGTATTAATTATCTTTTAGGTAATATTTTGGATGACAATAAGATATTGGAATACGCTCTGGTGGCCGAAGAAAAGGTTAGTGGCGGGAGACATGCCGACAATATTGCTCCGTGTTTTTATGGAGGTTTTGTAATCGTTAGGGATGTTTTTTCGATGGAAGTGGTCAGGATTCCTTTCCCAGAGGATCTTTTTTGTGTTGTTATTCACCCTCATGTTTCTCTAAGGACAGAGGATTCCCGGAAGGTGTTGCCTGAAAAGATTTTTCTGGGTGATGTAGTAAAACAGATGGCACATCTATCCTGTTTTATTTCAGGACTTCTGCTGGGAAGGAAGGACTTACTCTCTGCGGTTAATTTTGATTGTGTGGCCGAGCCTGTACGCTCTCGATTAATACCGGAGTATAGGATGATAAAAGAAGTAGCTCTGGAAGCTGGTGCTATTGGTTGTAATATTTCTGGTTCAGGACCTTCTGTGTTTGCGTTTGCTGAGGGTGAGAGGGAAACGGAGCATGTTGGTAAGGAAATGGGGAGTGTGTGGGATAGAATTGGGCTTGAGTATGATTTGTATGTAGGCAAGGTGAGTGAACAAGGAGTAAGGTTGATTGAGGAATAAAATGAGATTTTATAATGTTAGAGATAGGAAAGAGGTTTGCAATTTTAAAGAAGCCGTGTTGAAAAACGTGGGTAGATGCGGTGGTTTATTTGTACCATATGAGATGCCATTTTTCAGCAGGGATTTTTTCAAGAGTCTGGCTGGTTTGAAGTTCCCGGATATGAGCTACGAGATTGCGAGGCATTTTTTCGATAAAGATGATATTCCAGACAGTGAGCTTGAGAAAATTGTGCGAAGAGCATTTAATTTTAGGATAGAATTTAAAGAGCTCAGAGAAAATGTTTTTGTGCTCGAGTTGTTTCATGGCCCGACTCTTTCCTTTAAGGACTTTGCTGCACGTTTTATGGCTGGTTATATGTCGTATTTGGCTCAGGAAATTGATAGAGAACTTACTGTCCTTGTGGCTACATCAGGCGATACTGGAAGTGCTATTGCGAATGCTTACTACGGAGTTGAGAACGTTAGAGTTTATGTTCTATATCCTTCGGGAAGAGTGAGTGAATTACAGGAAAAGCAGATAGCTACCCTTGGGGGTAATATCACAGCTCTTGAGGTTGAAGGTACTTTTGATGATTGCCAGAGCCTGGTGAAAAAAGCGTTTGTTGATCCATCTCTATCCAGAAAGCTATCTCTTACATCCGCGAATTCTATTAATGTGGCACGGCTTATTCCCCAAGCGTTTTATTATTTTTATAGCAGTTTGAGTCTCTCAGGGTTGGGGTATGATAGAATCAATATTTCTGTACCATGTGGTAATTTTGGAAATTTGACGGCCGGGGTGCTGGCAAAAAAAATGGGGGCTCCTGTATCGAAGTTTATTGCTGCTACAAATGCGAATGATACTTTCACCAGATATCTAAGAACAGGGGTTTTCAAACCAAAGGAAACGGTTAAAACTCTTGCGAATGCCATGGACGTAGGTAATCCTAATAATTTCCCTAGATTACTTGAGCTTTATGAGGGAGCAGTGGAGAAAATGAAGGTTGATATAGACAGCTTCAGTTTTTGTGACGATGAAATTAGATCTGCGATTCAAAGGGTATACGAAAAATATGGTTATGTTATGGATCCCCATGGGGCGTGTGGCTTTATGGGACTTGAAAAATATTGGAACACCTCGAGCTATAGGACAGGTGAAGGATCTGTTTTTCTGGAAACTGCTCATCCTGGTAAGTTTAGGGAAGAGATAGCGAAATTATTGGGTGTGGAAATTGAACTTCCATCCGAGCTAAAAAGGATTGCGTCTTTGAATTCAAGTTCACATAAGATATCCTCTGACTATAGTGAATTTAGAGATTTTTTAATGTCTAAGGTATAATTTCTACAATTTTTTAACCCTGATTTGTATTTTCATCGGTATATAAAAAATGCAAAGCTAAAATTAATAATGGGGTTTCTCATTTTTTAAAAAACTAATTTCAATTATAAGATAAATAAAACTTATTAAGATGACCTTTGCTTGAAAATATGACAGAGTATGCATATAATAACAGAGCGTATGGCGGTCTGGAAACTAAATAAAGTTTTAATGAAGAGTCTTGCTGGGGTATTAAAGATTATTTTTGTATAAAATAATTTCTCGTTAAGAAAGAGGAGTGTCTATGAACATTCATGAGTACCAGGCTAAAAATATTTTTAGACGGTTTGGGGTACGTGTACCAAATGGAAGGGTTGTTTTTACGAAAGAAATGGCAATTGAAGCTATCAGAGAGGTAGGTTTGCCCTGTGCCATTAAAGCTCAGATACATGCCGGTGGTAGAGGAAAAAGCGGTGGTATAAAGATTGTAGAGGATATTGATGAGGCTGTGAAAGCTGTGGACGAATTGCTTGGTAAGGAAATAGTCACTTACCAGACGGGGAAGAGGGGGAAAATTGTAAGCAAACTTCTGATAGAGGAAGCTGTCAGGATAAAAAAGGAGTATTATGTCGGGATCGTTCTGGATCGTCAGAAGGCTCTGCCAGTTATGATGGTGTCACCTGAGGGTGGGGTTGAGATAGAGGAGATTGCGAGAAGAAGTCCCGAGAGCATCAGGAAGTTTTATGCTTTCCCAGGTTATGGCTTTCAGCAGTTTCAATTCAGAGAGATGACTTACTTTCTGGGTTTGAGTGGTTCGCAGTGTAAGAAGTGTGTTTCCGTGTTGACCGGACTTTATAATGTTTACAGGAGGAGTGATGCGACTCTTGTAGAGGTGAATCCTCTTGTTCTTACAGAAGAAGGTGAATTGATTGCTATTGATGCGAAGATAAACATTGATGATAATGCACTTTTCAGACATCCGGAGTATGAGGAGATGGTTGATGAGAGCGAAATTGATCCTCTGGAATTGGAGGCTTCTAGGTATAAGTTGAATTACATCAGGCTCGATGGAAATGTTGGATGTATGGTGAATGGGGCAGGTCTTGCTATGGCGACAATGGATATAATTAAATACTATGGAGGTGAGCCGGCTAATTTTCTAGATATAGGAGGGATTGCTTCAGCTGACACAATTGCTCATGGCTTTGAGCTACTTATGTCTGATAAGAATGTCAGGGCTGTATTGATAAATATTTTTGGTGGGATAGTGAGATGTGATAGAGTGGCAAATGGTATAGTTAGTGCTCTCGAAAATGTGGATATGAAGGTTCCTCTGGTGATCAGATTGCGGGGAACTAATGCTGAAATCGCAAGGGATATATTGAACAAATCTGGTTTTAGCTTCAATGTCTGCGAAACTCTGGATGAGGCGGCAAAACTTGCTATAGACCTAGCTAAAAGTTGAGGAGAGAGCATGAGCATACTTGTTGATGAGAATACCCGTGTTATTGTTCAGGGGATAACGGGAAAGGAGGGGACTTTCCATACGGAGAAGATGATAGAGTATGGGACGAGAGTTGTTGCTGGTGTGACTCCCGGGAAAGGAGGTAAGAAAACAGATTTTGGAATACCGATTTTTAATACTGTGAAGGAGGCTAAACTTAGTACGGGCGCGAATGCTTCGGTTATATTTGTTCCTCCAAAATTTGCTGCAGATGCGATACTTGAAGCTATAGATGCGGGGATTGAAGTAGTGGTCTGTATTACCGAAGGTATTCCTGCAAATGATATGATAAAGGTTTACCACAGGTTGAAAGAGTCAAAAACATGGTTGATTGGTCCTAATTGCCCTGGGATAATATCTCCCGGGAAATGTAAAATCGGGATTATGCCGGGGTTTATCCATAGGCCGGGTTGTGTAGGAGTGATTTCGAGAAGTGGAACCCTGACTTATGAGGCGGTATCTCAGATTACAGCCAGAGGATTTGGGCAGTCTACCTGTATAGGAATTGGGGGAGATCCTATTGTAGGGAGTCGCTTTGTTGATCTGCTGCCTTTATTTGAGCAGGATAGGGAAACAGACCTGATTGTCCTCATTGGGGAGATAGGAGGAAATGCTGAAGAGGAAGTAGCTAAACTTGTAAAGAAGGGATATAGCAAACCAATTGTGGCGTATATTGCAGGAATCACTGCCCCGCCCGGCAGGAGGATGGGACATGCCGGTGCAATAATAATGGGTGGAAAAGGGACAGCCAGGGAAAAGATAAATCTTTTGCGAGATGCTGGAGTGACGGTTGTGGATAGCCCTGCAATGATTGGAGAAGCCGTAGAGAAAATTTTGAAAGGGAATGTATAAAGAAAAATTGAATGTTGGAGGGTGAAATTGAGGGAGATCAATGTTTCTAAAGTAAAAGAGATTGTAAAGAAGTTGTGTATTGAGGCGAATTACTACATTGGTAAGGACGTTATCGACAGGATAGAGTATTTTCTGGAGAGAGAGGAATCTCCGACCGGGAAAGAGATTCTCCAGTTGCTTCTGGATAATTACAGGGCAGCTGCTGAAGAGAAAATGCCTATCTGTCAGGACACAGGTGTGGCTGTGGTTTTCCTCGAGCTTGGACAGGAGGTACATTTTGTTGGTGGTAGTTTGTATGATGCAATTAATGAGGGTGTGAAGGAAGGATATATTGAAGGTTATTTGAGAAAGTCGATGGTTGATGATCCTGTAATTGAGAGAAAGAATACCGGTGATAATACTCCGGCGTTGATTTATACCGATATTGTTCCTGGAGATAAGGTAAAGATTACAGTAGCTCCTAAGGGTGGTGGTTCCGAGAATATGAGTGAAGTTAGAATGATGAAGGCTGCGGATGGGATAGAAGGGGTTAAAAGATTTGTTGTTGATCGTGTGGCAAGGTCTGGTGGGAACCCATGTCCACCTATTGTAGTAGGTGTTGGTATTGGTGGTTCTTTTGAACATTCTGCACTACTTGCGAAGAAAGCCCTTCTCAGGCCTCTCGATGACAGACATCCTGATGAAAAGTGGGCAGAGGTTGAGGATGAATTGCTTGAGGAGGTTAACAAACTCGGCATAGGACCCCAGGGATTGGGTGGCAGGACAACTGCTCTTGCTGTTAAAATTTTGACTAAGCCGTGTCACATTGCGTCCATGCCTGTTGCGGTGAATATTAATTGTCATGCACACAGGCATAAAAGCGAAACTATATAGAATGTGTTGGAGGAGATATGTCGAGTGTACATCGTTTAAAGACTCCGTTAACAGTTGATGACCTTGAGAAACTTAAGGCTGGCGATAAAGTTTTGCTTTCGGGGATAGTGTATACTGCCAGAGATGCAGCTCATAAGAGGCTGGTGGAGCTTTTGAAAAGAGGTAAGGATTTGCCTTTTGATATAAGAGGACAGGTTATTTATTATGTTGGACCTGCTCCGGCTCCCCCCGGGAAACCCATCGGCTCGGCAGGGCCTACTACCAGCTACAGGATGGATCCTTATACCCCTATTCTCCTCGATGCTGGTTTGAAGGGCATGATAGGTAAAGGTCCACGAGGAAAAGAGGTAATTGAGTCAATGGTAAAAAATAAGGCTGTTTATTTTGCTGCTATTGGAGGAGCTGCTGTTGTTATCGCGAAGGCTGTTAAGAAAAGTGAGGTCATTGCATATGAGGATCTGGGGCCTGAGGCAATCCGGAGGATGGAAGTTGAAGATTTACCTGTTTTCGTTGCAAACGATATCTATGGAAATGACATTTATAAAATGGGTGTAGAAAGGTATAAAATCGATTGAGTTCAGAGGTGTTTCATGGGCGAAATTGAGGAGATAAAAAAGCAAGCCCTCGAACTGGAGATGCAAGGGAAAATAAGAGTTGCCATTTCAAAGCTTTTAAGTGCACTTGAAATTGATGAGAGTCAATATGACATACGTGTAAAGCTCGGTGAACTTTATTATGTTTTGGGTGAAATAGAAAAATCAGTGGAAGTTCTTGAAGGCGTGGTGAATGAGAAACCGGAGTTTACACTTGCTCTGTATCGGTTAGGGATTTCATATTTTAGAGCTGTAAAATTCCTTAAAGCAATTGAGGTTTTTAAAAGAATAATGGAGATAGAGCCGGATTTATACATGGCATACTACTGGGCGGGACTATCATATTATCATATCGGAGATTTCAAAAATAGTATAGAATGTTATAAAAAGCTGATGGAGAAGTGTCCTGATGGCAAGCTCGGGTGCTATCAAATGGCAGTGGTTTACAGAGCTGCAGGTAAGTATAAAGAGGCTATAGAATGTCTTGAAAAGGTGCTTGAGAAAGATCCAAACGTCGTTTCCGCCAACTATCATCTTGGTATTTGTTATTTGAGGCTTCATAATTATGATAAAGCCATTGATTGTTTTAAAAAAGTTCTTGAGCTTGACAGGAATCATGTAGAAGCTCTAACAAAGCTTAAGGAGATAACCGAGGATGATCAGTGGTACACTTTCGATGTACCACCTTTGTAATCTCTGGTGAGGGAATTATGGCTAAACCAAAAGTTGCATTTTACTGGTGTGCTTCTTGTGGGGGATGTGAAGAGGCGGTAGTAGATCTGGCTGAAGATATTTTAAAAGTTGTGGAGAAGGTGGATATAGTTTTCTGGCCGGTTGCTATGGATTTCAAGAGAAGAGATGTAGAGGGTCTCGGTGATGGGGAATTGGCTGCGGTTTTTATTAATGGGGCTATTCGGACCTCGGAGCAGGAAGAGATGGCCAAACTTTTGAGAAGAAAATCCCGGCTTGTAGTAGCTTTTGGCTCCTGTGCTTATCTGGGAGGGATACCCGGGCTGGCAAACCTATCTTCCAAGGATGCAGTGTTTGAGACGGTTTATAAGAAAGTTCCAACTGTTGTTAACCCTGAAGGTGTAGTTCCGAGAACGGAAACAGATGTAGATGGTTTTAAACTTAAACTTCCTGACTTCTACGATGGAGTCAGGACATTGGCGCAGGTGATTGAAGTTGATTATTTTCTGCCAGGATGTGCTCCTCCACCTGATTTGATAATGGAAGCTATTAATAAGATACTTACCGGTGAATTACCTGAAAAGGGAAGTGTTCTGGCACCGGAGAAATCCTTGTGTGATACCTGTCCTCGGAGAGATTCAAAACCTGATAAAATCAAAATAAGTGATATAAGCAGGATTGCTTATAAGAAAATCGATACAGATAAATGTTTTCTTGCAGAAGGGATAATCTGCCTTGGACCAGCAACTCGCTCAGGTTGTGGTGAAAGATGTATAAATGCAAATATGCCTTGTAGAGGATGTTTTGGCCCCACCAGGGAGGTTCTTGATCAGGGAGGTAAGTTTCTTTCGGGGCTTATGTCTATTGTAGATACTCAGGATGAGGAAGAGATTAAAAGGATAGCTGATTCGGTAATTGATCCGGTAGGGCTTTTCTATATGTATAGTTTACCATATTCTCTAAGAATGAAGTTTCTCAAGTAGGGAGCGTATATGAAAAGGATTGAGATTGATCCCATTACAAGGTTGGAAGGGCACGGAAAGATAAGTATATTTTTGAATGATGAAGGGGATGTAGAAAAGGCGTTTTTTCAGGTTCCTGAATTGAGGGGTTTTGAGGAGTTCTGTAAGGGGAGGCTTGCTGAAGAACTTGCAAGGATAACACCAAAGATTTGTGGAGTGTGTCCTACTGCTCATCACATGGCTTCCGGGAAAGCCCTTGATGATTTATATAAAGTAGAACCACCGAGCGCAGCGAAAAAGATAAGGGAGCTTGTCAATTCAGCTTTTATGTTTGAAGACCATATATTGCATTTTTTCTATCTGGGTGGCCCTGATTTTCTTGTCGGGGTAGATGCTTCCAAGGGGGAGAGGAATATTCTTGGGGTAATATCAAAGTTTGGGCTTGGAGTGGCTACCCGATTGATTGAGACTCGCAAAAAAGTCAGGAGTATAATTACCAGACAGGGAGGGCGTGTAATCCACCCTGTTTGTAATTTGCCTGGCGGTGTTTCAAAAGGTGTAAGTAAGGAAGATAAAGAAGATTATATAAAGATTGCTGATGAAGCTATTGACTTTGCGATATTTGCCTTACAGACTTTTAAGAAGGTTGTACTTGAGAACAAAGAGTATGTTGAACTCGTTTTGGGTGATCCTTACACGATGGAAACCTACTACATGGGCATGGTGGATTCAAACAATAGAGTCAATTTCTATGATGGTCAGATTCGTGTTGTCGGTCCTGATGGAAAGGAGTTCAGAAAGTTTGAACCGAGGAATTATCTCGAGGTAATAGAGGAAAGAGTAGAACCATGGTCGTATGTAAAATTTACATATCTGAAAGATGTAGGCTGGAAAGGTTTTGTTACAGGCAAGGATAGTGGAATTTACAGGGTGGCACCTCTTGCAAGGTTGAATGTGGCCGAAGGGATGGCAACGCCAAAGGCTCAGGAAGAGTATGAAGAGATGTTTGAACGGCTTGGAGGTAAACCGGTTCATAGTACCCTGGCCTATCACTATGCGAGGCTGGTAGAGGCTTTGTATGCTGCAGAGCGTATGAAAGAGCTGGCCGAAGATGATGAAATTACGTCAGATGATATAAGAAAAATACCGACTGAAACTCCAGATGAGGGAATTGGAATTGTCGAAGCACCCAGAGGCACTTTAGTACATCACTACAAAACGGATAACCAGGGCAGGGTAGAGGAAATTAATCTTATAGTTGCTACCCTCAATAATTCTGCATCAATATGTATCTCGGTGGAAAAAGCCGCCCGGGAATTCATAAGAAAAGGTAAAGTGACGGATGGAATACTAAACAGAGTTGAGATGGCATTCAGGGCATATGATCCCTGTCTTGCATGTGCAACTCATGCTTTACCCGGTCAGATGCCGCTTGTTTTAACGATTTATGATAGTAGAAATAATGTTGTTGATGAGATAAAAAGACTTTAAGAGGTGGAAAATGGAACCGAAGGTATCAATAAAGCTTCCTGCAAAAGATGCTGCAAGAGTAGAAAGGTTTGCTGAGATAACAGGGGTAAATGTATTTGCCTGCTACCAGTGTGGAAATTGCTCTGCCAGTTGCCCTGCAACTGAATTTATGGATGTTCCCCCACACCAGGTTATGAGGTACCTGCAGCTTGAGATGTTTGATGAAATTGTGAAAGCGAACACATGCTGGATATGTGCAGCGTGTATAACGTGTACGGCAAAGTGTCCTCGAGGGATTGATATTGCTAAGGCAATGGAAGGATTAAGGCAAATTTTTCTTGAGGAGCAAGAGTTTGCCCGATACAATATTTTTGATATAAAGAAAAAGGTTCTGGAGAAGTTGCCTCAGATAGCCCTTGTGGGAAATTTCAGAAAGAACATCCTTTAATTGCAGGAGATAAAACTATGGAGGTTTCGTATTATCCGGGGTGTACATTAAAAACTAATGGGAAGAACTTCGAAGTCACGACTCTTAAGCTCTTAGAAAAGCTTGACGTGGACGTCAAGGAGCTTGAGGAGTGGTACTGTTGTGGGGTTACCTTTTCTCAATCTGAGGAAAATTTAATACAGAAAGTGGCTCCTATAAGGACTTTAGTGAAAGCAAAAGAGGCAGGGAGAAAGAAACTTTTGGTTTTGTGTGCGATGTGCTATAATACGTTAAAAAGAGCGGTAAAATTTATCAAGGATAATCCAGACAAAAGGGATGTAATTCACGATTTTATGGATAGGGAAAGTACAAAGTATTTTGGGGATGAGGTTGAAATAATAGATCTTTTGAGTCTGTTGAAATTAATCGGGAGGGAAAAAATAAGAGAAGTCGTTGGAGATAAAAGGCTAAATCTCAAAGTTGCTGGATATTATGGGTGTATGTTGCTTAGACCCAGGGATATTGCCATTGACAGCGAGACAAATCCAACGCTACTGGAGGAAATGTTAGAGAATTTTGGTTTGAGTCCGGTTTATTTTCCTTTTAGGGTAGAATGTTGCGGTTCCTACCAGATTTTGAACAATTCTGATTTTGTCAGGAAGCAGACACGACTGATAGTTTCTTCTGCTATTGAAAACGGTGCAGATTTTATTGTGACTTTATGTCCTCTTTGCTTCTATAATCTGGATGAGGTTCAAAAAGAGATAGCAGAAGAGGATTCTGCGTTTAAAACTATTCCGGTGATGTATATTTCTCAGCTGTTGTCGATTGCAGCTGGTATTTCCCCTGAGATTAATGATTTTAATCTACATTCGATAGATCCCAGGCCTGTTTTGAGAGAGAAAGGGTTGTTATGAAAAGGATAGGAGTTTTTGTTTGTCATTGTGGTATCAACATAGCGGGGACAGTTGATATAAAGAGGGTAGTGGAAGCGGTTAAAAATTTTCCCGGCGTGGTTTATGTTGAGGATTATAAATATATGTGTTCTGATCCGGGGCAGAATCTCATAAGGGAGAAGATTAAATCCGAGAAGCTGGATGGTGTGGTAATCGCTGCCTGTTCACCTACTTTACATGAGAAAACCTTCCGCAACACCGTATCTCAAGCAGGAATTAATCCTTATAATTGTGAGATCGCCAATATACGGGAACAGTGCAGCTGGGTTCATACAAACATGGAGGAAGCTACAGAAAAAGCTATCCGAATAGTGAAATCTATTGTGGCAAAGACTTTGCTCGATGAAAGTTTGGTGCCTATAAAATCTCCTGTGGTTAAAAGAGCTCTTGTGGTTGGAGGTGGTATTGCCGGGATACAGGCAGCATTAAACATAGCAAATAGCGGTTATGAGGTTGTACTGGTTGAAAAGGAACCTTCAATTGGCGGAAGGATGGCGCAGTTTTCAGAGACTTTTCCAACACTTGATTGCGCACAGTGTATTTTGACTCCGAAAATGGTTGATGTTGCCAGTAATGAAAATATTAAGCTTCTGACTTATTCTGAAGTGGTGGATGTGAGCGGTTCAGTTGGAAACTTCAAGGTGAAGATTAAAAAGAAAGCTAAGTCGGTTGATTATGAGAAATGTACGGGTTGTGGAATTTGTGTAGAAAAGTGCCCGGTGAAGGTGCCTAACGAATTTGACCGGGGGATGAGTGAAAGGAAAGCGATTTACACGCAGTTTCCACAAGCGGTTCCCAATAAGCCGGTCATTGACAGAGAAAATTGTACTTATTTTCAAAAAGGCAAATGTAGGTTATGTGAAAGAGTTTGTCCTTTTGGAGCAATTGATTTTGAGCAGGAAGATGAGGTTATAGAAGAAGAAGTTGGAGCGATTGTTCTGGCGACGGGGTATGAGCTATATGATGTGTCCAATATGGGTGAGTATGGAGGTGGGGAGCTCGAGGATGTGATTGATGGTCTTACCTTTGAAAGATTGTTATCAAGTTCAGGCCCTACTTCTGGTGAGGTGAGGCGACCATCTGATGGGAAAGTCCCTAAGACGGTTGTGTTCGTGAAGTGTGTCGGTTCTCGTGACCCTGAACATCATTTCCCTTATTGCTCAAAAGTTTGCTGTATGTATACGACCAAACATGCTATGCTATATAAACATAGGGTTCCAGATGGGAAGGCATATATTTTCTACATGGATGTGAGGACTGCAGGAAAGGGTTATGAGGAATTCTACCAGAGAGCACAGGAAGAAGATGGGGTTATATATCTGCGAGGAAAGGTTTCGAAGATATATAAAAGTGACGGAAAGCTCATAGTTGATGGTTTTGATACGCTCACGGGGAGAAAGGTCCAGGTAGAAGCGGACATGGTGGTCCTTGCGATGGCGATCAGGCCCTCTTCTGGTGCTGAGAAGCTTTTCAACTTGTTGAAAGTATCAACTGATGCCAATGGATTTCTCACGGAGGCGCACCCAAAGTTGAGGCCGGTGGAGTCTTTGACAGCTGGGATTTTTCTTGTTGGGTGTGCTCAGGGTCCGAAGGACATACCTGATTCGGTTTCTCAGGCGAATGCTGCCGCATCTATGATAAGTGTTATGTTTTCACAGGATTACTTGATCCATGAACCTATTATTACAGGCGTCAATGAGGATTTATGTTCCGGGTGTGGAATATGTGTGGCTGTATGTCCCTATGATGCGAGGAAGATTAACCGTGAAAAAGGGACCGTTGAGGTAAATGAGATTTTGTGTGAAGCCTGTGGAGCGTGTGCAGCAGCGTGTCCATCTGGCGCAGCTCAGCAAAAGAATTTGACTGATAGACAGATAATTTCAATGATAAAAGCAATTTTAGAGGAATAGGTTGGGTGTGAAATGATTAAGCCGAAGATTATAGCGTTTTACTGTAAGTGGTGTACGTCGGCGGGGGCAGATCTTGCCGGTACTTCGCGGTTGACCTATCCGCCGAATGTTATTCCGGTGAGAGTGATGTGTTCAAGCAGAGTTGATGCGGAACATGTTCTGGAGGCATTCAAAAACGGTGCTGATGGGGTTCTTATTGGTGGGTGCCACCCCGGTGATTGTCATTATGAGACGGGGAATTACCAGACGCTTAAAAGAGTGACGCTGTTGAAAAAGATGTTAGAAGATTTGAATATTGATCCCCGGAGACTGCGTTTAGAGTGGGTTTCAGCGGCTGAGGGAAAAAGGTTTACCGAGGTAGTGAAAGAGTTTACTGAGGAAATTGCAAAGTTGGGTGAGTTAAAGGTGGAGAAATTATGAAAACGCTGGTTCTTGGGGTTGGAAATGAAATAATGGGAGATGATGGGATAGGATTATATGTAGTAGAGGAACTGAAAGGGACTATAGAGGGTGTTGATTGGGAGGTAACCTCTGAATCGGGATTGAAGCTGATTGATTATCTGACGGATTACGATAGAGTGATAATTGTGGATGCTATTGTGTCGGAAGAGGAAGTAGGGAAGGTGAGTGTATTTTCTCTGGGAGACTTTTGCTGTTTACCTTCTATTTCGAATCATTCCCTTGATCTGATATCCGCGCTAAGGCTGGTTAATAGAGAGATAGTGAACATTCCCGTTGAAATATTTTTTATCGGGATATGTATTAACACCACCGGGAAGGTGCAATCCGGTCTCTCCAAGCAGATGGAGGATATTTTCCCGGAAGTTGTGGAGAGTGTAAGAGAAAAGATAGAGGAGCTCATCAGTGAAGATAACTATTTTTTCAAAGTGGTAGGAGGAGACATACATGGCGAAGCCAAAGCCTAAGATGGTAACAGTTTATATTATGGGAGAAGCTTTTGAAGTACCTGAAGGGTCAACGATAATT
>Ga0180300_10000485_pt1 | contig 17457 bp, 13 predicted proteins | sample GuaBasSediGuay15_FD_121798 | JGI IMG/M metagenome (GOLD analysis project Ga0180300, IMG submission 121798) | Subseafloor sediment microbial communities from Guaymas Basin, Gulf of California, Mexico - Guay15, Core 4569-2, 21-24 cm | ecosystem: Environmental > Aquatic > Marine > Hydrothermal... | reverse complement strand
GTTGACAGGATACAGAAAAACGCAACCTATATAAATAAGTTGGCTATTTACGATGGAAGATGAAGGTCCGGTGAGGACACGGATGTGAAGCTCAGCTATATCGCAACTTAGTTGGTGATATGGTGGGCTTTATAGAGATCCACGGTGTGGGTCTCAAACCGTGTGGTGCCTGGACCTCTAAGAAACGAGATAGGCTATAAAAATCAAATAGGAGGAAGAAGGAAATGGGAAAAAATATTAAAAGCAGGTTGATGCCATTCTTCATAACATTGGTTCTATTGGCATCTATGCTTGTATTCTTGCCCTCGGGCAATATTGCAAAAGCTACAAGCGTTATATTATCAAATGATGGTGCTGGTGATATTCCACTTACCTGTGGAGATGAAATAACGCTGAAAGTTACAGATGGTTCATTGGATCCTGATACAAATTACTATGTCGCCGTTTGGAATGGATCTGCTTGGAATAGACTTTGTTCTTCTAAATCTGCGGATGATTATGGAGATATCGAATTCACATTTAGAGCCCCGGGATGGAATGACGTTGGTCAGAATCCAATCTCAGCAAATGTTACAGGTTTAGGTCCCGGCAAATGGAATGTTTCAATAATAAACGCTAGCAGTGGTAATCCTATATCAGGTGTAAATGAGACTATAACAATCTCAAATCTTTATAATGTATACTTTAAATATAATGGAGAAACACTTGATCACTTGCTCTACAATAAGGGATATAATTCAACATGGTTTGAGGTATACGTGCGTAATTGGACTGGTTACAATACTGGATGGGATGATCCAGAGCAAGATGAAGATTTTTATATCGATGTATATGACTCTGGATGGAACCAACTTTATAACCATTATCATCTAGGTAGTGCTCAGAAATGGCAGTGGACTCTTGCGGCAAGTGATACAGACTATAAAGACACCTCTACTACTCCAGATGATATGGAGACTTATCTTATATTCAATGTTACTGGAGGGAACGATCTAAATTCAAGTTTCCGTTTGCCGATACTACTAAATGTAAGTGCTACTGTACCAGATGGTGCGGTATGGGGTGATACTTTATCTATTAGTGGATATGTTAGAGATGGTCGTGGAAATGCGATATCCGGTTACAATGTCTCTGTCTATGCACCTGATGTGAATGGAAACTATGTCCCAGTATATTGGGTGGATACCTATTCAAATGGTGCATTTTCTATGAGTGTAGATACTGGTACTGGTAATACTAGAGGATGTGCTGGAACTTGGTATGTTGGAACATATATAGATTCAGATTTCCCAAGAGTAAATGTTTCTGATGAACAGCCAAAGGTTCCTGGTTTTATTCCATATGCATCCTTTGAAGTTGCAACGAAGAATGAAGCCAAGGTACAACTTGAGACGACAGATGAGATTACAACTGGATTTCCACAGACAATTAATGTATCCATATACAACTCCTCTTGGATGAATTCAAATACCATCTATAGGAATATGAAGATACACATAACTGGTGTGGATAATTATAATGCAAGTAGCGGTGAAACCTTTGATGAAGATGATATTGTTCTAATGAATGCAACTGTAACAAAATATACAGATAAGAAGGCATATTATGAATTCACTTGGACGTTCAATGAAACTGGAACAGTAACAGTATGGGCCAGCTATCCAGAAAATCTATCTATGGTAGCTAAGTCTTCAACTGTGAATAACTATTATGATTCATATTATGATGATAGAACTGGTTTGCTATCAAATATAACTGGTACAACAACCTTTACTGTTGTAGCTGCTGGTGATATGAATATTGAAGTTACAAGTATGCCTACAAGTGTTGATATAGACGATAGTAGTCCTGCTTGTAGTAGTTGTGATGAAGGTGGAAGGATAAATCATACCTTCAATGTATCAATCATTGTATATGGTAGTAGTGCAGGTACCTATAAGAATGCGACGATTAGGATAAGTGGTTGTGGTGTTGACAAAACAATAAAAGAAGATGATCCAGATGCAACATCTGGTGCAGGTCAAACTGGAACCGGTAGATACTGGGCTAGGATATCGCCGAAAACTGCTGGAACTATAACCATAACTGCAACTAATTCAAGTGATAACCTCACGGTTTCAAAAGATTTTACGATAACAGGTTTAACCGGTTCTGTAACTACCTCTGTTGGTGGTGATAAAAAGGTATCTGCTGGTTCAACAGAGAAGATAACTGTAACTGTAAATGGTGGTCAATATGCGGATGTTAGACTTACCTACTATAATAAAGATTGGTCCAGCTGTAAATGTCTCAATGAAACTGTTGGTGATAACACTGAGGGTAATGGATTAAATGGAATATATGAATTTACACCAGATGCAGATTATCTAGAAAACGTGGGATGGATTGTTGTAACGGCATCAGCAGGGTCACAATATATGTATGATATCATCGAAGTTGAACCAATCCATGATCTAACAGTCAATGTAACTGCACCTGCTCCTGGAAACCAGACATTGACAGTTGGCTTGCAACAAGATATCATTGTTGAGGTTAAAGATTCAAATGGTAACTATGTGACTAAGAATACTCCACAGGTAACTGGATATCTAATTTACAAGGATTATACCAGGGATACTACTCCATATACTATAACGTTTAACAATTATGGTACAGGGACCTTCAAAGCTTCTGTTAATAAGAATGGTGGAGACGGATGGCTTCCATATGCTGGTCAGTTACTCATCGAGGTTGTGAATGACTCTGGTGCTCAAGAACATGATGGAAATACTACCTTAGATGTTGACTATGCAACAGTTACATACTCTCCAGGTGGTGCTACGGCAGGTATTGATCAAGAGAATCTAACTGTAGCGGTTACAGTAGTTGATGCAAATGGTAATCCAATTGCCAATGAAGACATCTGGCTCTGGGTTGAAAACAACACCGATGACAGTGGTTCGAAGGTAGGTTTCATGTTCAAATCTGGAGATCCCGATTATGTTAAAGTTTCACTTGATGAAGATGGTGCCGGTGAATTCGATATCCGCAAGGTTGGTGATACTAAAACATGGATAAATGCTTCCCTACAAAATCACAATACATCTGATGGAGAGAATACCACACTTGGTACATTCTATATCAACTATCCAACATTTACGGTAGATCCAGATACCATCTATATAGGTCAATCTAATATGGTTACTATTACTACAAAAGATTATAATGGTAACCCGATACAAGGAATTAACTTAACCTTCGTATCATCTGTTCCAGGTATATTAACAGCTCAACCTGATCCAGTGCAAACCGATGCGAATGGACAAGTGACGATGAGTATACAACCGCTTGCAAGTGGTAAACTCAATGTAACAATCGCTAGGAATATACATTATGAAAATGGGCAGCTTAACTGGACAAATGCAGTGGTTACAGATACTATCGTAACGGTAACATCTCTAAAGGCACTTGATATATCCGTCTCTCAGACACCAATCTATGAAGGACAAACACTTACTGTAACAGTAACCTCTGGCGGTTCACCAGTTAGTGGAGCAACCGTAGAATTCGCTGGAGTAACAGAACAGACGGATGCAAATGGACAGGCAACATTTACCGTGCCAGATCCAGGAGTAGAATCTGCAACATATACCATTACAGCAGAGAAGACAGGATATGTAAGTGCAGAGAAGTCAATTACAGTCATCAAAGTATATGATATCACTATACTTGGTCCAAGTAAGATGCCATCTGCCGGTGAAACATTCACTGTTACAATAATAGCAAAGGGCGCTCCACTTGCAGGTGCAGATATTACAGTATCATATGATGGTAAAACAGAACAATACACCTCTGATGGTGAAGGAAAGGTAACACTCACTGCGCCAGATGTAAAAGAAGATACAACCTATACTATAACAGCTACATTCGAGAATTACAATGATGGAACACTAACACTTACCATTAAACCAGGTAAAGGTATACCAGGATTCGAGATGATAGCATTCCTTGCAGCGCTCGGTGTAGCATTTATACTAATAAGACGTAGACGGTAGAAGAAACAAAAAACATTCTTCTTCCTCTTTTTTCCAATTTTTTCTCAAATTTTTTAAACCATATTTTTATAACGGTTGTATCTCTATGGTAAAGATTAGTATTATTCTACCGACTATCAACGAGGAGAAAGGAATAGGTAAAACCATTGATTCTATAAATCTAGGATATTTTAAACAAAAAGGTTGGGATTATGAGATTATAGTAGTAGATGGTGGTTCTAAAGATAAAACTGTAGAGATAGCTAAGAAGAAGGGTGCTAAGATTATTATAGATAAACGGAAAGGATATGGTAGAGCATATAAAACAGGTTTATCAAAGGTAAAAGGAGATATAATTGTTACAGGTGATGCTGATGCTACTTATCCATTTGATAAAATACATGAATATATACAGTTTCTAATCGATGAAGATTTAGATTTCATTACAACTAATAGATTTGCAAATCTTAAGCATGGTTCTATGTCTCTAAAACATAGATTTGGAAACCTAGTTTTATCATTGTTGCTTAGAATATTATTCCTCATTAATATCAAAGATTCTCAATCTGGCATGTGGATCTTTAGAAGAGCAACTCTAGATAAAATTATGCCTCTAGAATATTTTAATGATGGGATGCCTTTTTCAGAGGAAATTAAAATCGAGATGTTCACTAATAAAGATATAAAGGCAAAGGAGATACCCTCTGAACTTAGAGTTAGAGAAGGAGAGGTTAAACTACAAAGCTTCGGAGACGGTTGGAGAAACCTTAAATTTTTATTTAAAAAACGTGTTACCCCACGACGGATTTCTCCCTAGTAAATTTACCTGTTTTAAATCTTTTAAGACTCAGGCTATCCAATATCTCATCTTTTTTATCATCTGCTATATACTCTGCTAAAACCTCGGAAACTTTTGGAGATAGCATAAAGCCATGCCCGCTGAAACCATGACAATGAATAAAACCTTTCACCTCCTCGGATTCTCCTAATATAGGTCTTGCATCGGGTGTTACGTCATAGAAACCAGTCCAATGACGCACCATATTTATATATTTAAGACTTGGAACATATCTAGTTAAAGTTTTAGCCATATGAGTTAGAAACATAAAAGTTGGCATAAAATTATAACCCTCTCTTTCCTCAGGTATAGGTAGACCACCTAGTATATGTCCTTCTTTCTGCTGGCTAAAATATATTCCATCTTTAAAAGATATCACCATCGCTTCGAACATTAGTTTTAATCTTTCAGTAACCATTATCTCCTTACGAAAAGGAGTATTGGGTATATCTATACCAACCATCTCTGCTATCTTCTTTGACCAAGCACCAGCAGCATTAACAACGGCATCAGTTTCAATGCTACCATTAGTAGTTTTAACTTTTTTAACCCTATGATTTTCAACTACTATATCTGTTAAAGTCGTATGAGTCATGATATTAGCGCCATATCTTCTAGCAGCTTTTGCTAATGCAAAAGTTGTTTTAAAAGGGTTAGCATGCCCATCTGTTGGACAAAAAGTTGCTCCTATAGCATGCATACCTTCTACATCTAAGATAGGAACTATATCATTAATCTCATCTCTATCGATAAAACGAACATCTAAACCTAGAGATCTTTGCATCTTTATATTCTTCTTAGACTGTTCTACTTCTTTTTCATCATGATTAATAATCAGGTAACCTCCTTGACGGAAATCTATATCCATCCCAAGTTCTCTACTGAATTTCTCAAAATGTTTTACACTATCAATAGCAAGCTTTGTATTCTCCTTGGTAGACCACTGTTGTCTTATACCTGCTCCACATGCACCAGTTGCACCAGAAGTTAGAAATCTTCTTTCAACCAATATAACCTTTAAACCTTTCTTTGCAAGTCTATAAGCTAGAGCACAACCGTTTACACCACCACCTACTATAACAACATCACTCTTCATTTTCCCAACCCTTAGTAAGCATTCCAAGTGGTATAGGTACAACTGGTGGACGCACAGTTGGATTCTCCTCCACTTTCCTTCCTGTTTCCCTCTGAAGTATCTTCTTAACCAATGGTATACAAACTCTACCTTGACAGGGTCCCATTCCTATACGAAGATTCTTACGTAGCTCTTCAAAATCAGTATAACCAGCATGTATAGCATCAACTATCTCCTTCTCTGTTATATCCTCACATCTACATACGATAACTGTTTTCATCTCCTACACCTAATGTTTCTAACAATCATAGCGAGTGATCTATCAACCTCAACAGTTATAATCCAAGTACTATTTTGTTTTCTCACTCTAATAATCTTACCTTCACCGACTATATTACCTTCTCTATCCAATGCATCTACTGTATCATTTTTCTCAGGTATAGGTAGAAATTCATAGGGTAGAGTTATCCATGCTTTATCTTCCTTTATTTTAACTATAAATAAAGCTAAACCAGGACATACAGCTACACAATTACCACAGGCTGTGCATCTATCATAATCGACAACTGGAGGAGAATTAATATCCTTCATAGATATAGCATCAACTGAACAGGCATCTACACAGGGATTACAAGGTATATTCTGTATACATTCACTTATAGCTACGCCTTTCTCCAGCTGTTTTTCAGATGGAATATTAAGTAGATCATCTAAACTTAAAACACCTGTTTCCTCATAGCCGCCCATGATACCTCCTCCATTCCTCTAAGATCTTTCTCTTAGCTATACGAGGTTTCTCTCCAAAAGGTCCTGCTCTAAGTTTTTCTAATCTTTCAATATATTCTTTTCTCAACTCCTCTGCATCTCTATTATAACCAAGAGCTAAAGCAGCAGAAATACCAGATATCTTTCCCTCTATCATAGCAGTAGAAGCTTCCTCTATACCAGATGAATCTCCAGATACATACACTCCTCTAACACTAGTTTCCATATATTCATCATGAATAGCTACTCTACCTCCTGCTTCTGGTATATCAGCCATCTCCACATGTAGCTGTTCTAGAAGTCTAGTGGAAGGTGTTAATCCTACAGCTAAACAAACTGTATCACATTCTACATTCTCTTCAGAGCCTTCAATGGGTTGCCAGTTTTCGTCAAGTTCTACTACAAAAGCCCCCTCTACGCAATCATTACCATATACCTCTTTAATAGAATGCGAAGTATATATTGGTACACCAAATCTCCTAAGTTTAGCAGCATGCACATGATAACCACCTATAATAGGGGCAGCTTCTACTACTCTATCAACGTCTACACCTGCCTGTAAAAGTTGATAGCTAACTATTAAACCAACGTTACCTGCTCCAACCATTAAAACCTTATTACCAGGTTTCACACCATAGACATTCATAAGAGTTTGTACTCCACCTGCACCATATACACCTGGAAGATCATTTCCAGGGAATAAAAGCATATTCTCCATAGCTCCAACAGATATAATTACCTCTTTGCAGTGTACCTTTACTAATCTAGATTTATAGTTTTCCCTCTTCATAACTCCAAATGTAAAACCATTATAAGAAGGATCCTCATAAACCCCAAAAACAGTTGATTCTAATAGAATTTTTATATTACTATGATCTCTTGCTTCTCTTTCAAGGTCTTTTGCTATATCTACTCCTCTTATACCAGCTTTCTCATGTTTTGATCCAAAAAATTTATGAGTTTGTTTTATAAGCTGTCCACCTACTCTAGGGTTTTCATCTACTAATAGAACTGTTGCACCTTGTTTAGCTGCTTCTATACTAGCAGATAAACCAGCTGGACCAGCACCGACAACTAATATATCTACTTCTATATTCAATCCATCTTCCCATGCATCATAATCTACTTTAGGCCAAGGAACAGATTTAGATTGAGTTTCTACATTTATGTCTTCCTGCAGAGGAGCTATACATGTTCTTATATTTGGTATACCATTAACAGTCATTAAACAAGAAGAACATTTACCTATACCACAGAAAAAACCTCTATGTCTACCTTTAAGACTTTCAGATAACCTTTTAACACCACTTGCATGAATAGCAGATGCAATAGAATCACCTTTGTAGCCAACGATTTTTTCACCATTAAAATAGAAAGATATTTTCTCTCTACCACTAAAATCAATTATAGGATGTTCTCTTATCCGCAGATGCAATTCCTCCTATAAGTACTATTTATTTTACTTGAACATCTTTAATGCTATGATGTCTCCTAGCTAGTTGACGTATAAGCTCGATATTCCTGCCATTTCTGCCTATAAGTTTTGATTTTTCACTTGGAGAGACCACTATATATGCAACCTGTGAGTTTTCTTCTCCTGAAAATGTTATATTTTGCGCTTTAAAAGGTTTACATAGATTCCTTATAAACTGTGTTTTATCAGTATGATATTCAACGAATTTTATATTCTTCTTAAACAAAGATTGAAGCTTCCGTAGATTAGATGCCTTTCTACCTATAGCTGCTCCTAGATCACCCTGTCTAACTACAAAAACCAGTTTATCATCTGTAATAATGCAATCTAATATATCTATCATCGTTATCTCACTAGCCATACGTATATATTTCATTGCATCAGTAGATAGAGATATATCAGTCATATCTTTCTACCCTTTAATTAGTTGAGCTATATTTACTCCACCATCCTCTAGTACACTGAAAGCGGAGATAGCGAACTGTTTACCGCAGGTATAACCTAGTTTTATAGATGTTGATTTATCTTCATATACTGGTACTTGTTTTGATTCCGCTATTTTTTTAATTTCTTCTTTATCTGGACAGTTTGCAGATACTACTACAAGTTTTGATTTTCCCTCATTTATAGATTTAATAGTTTGACGTCTGCCGAATACTACCTTTCCTTTTTTAACTAAGTTTTTAACTATCTTCTCGTCTTCCATAGTTTTAATCCCTCTTCATCTTCTCTCTTTTCATAACAAGTTGTATGGCACCAGTTCCAAGATTTACTGGTTGTCCTACAATAATATTCTCAGAAACACCTTCTAAGGTATCTTTTTCTCCTCTTCTACCTGCATCAAGCAAGTGATTAACTGTTATCTCAAAAGCAGCTCTCGATAAAACAGAGGCTTTCTCACCACTAACTCCATGTCTACCTATAGCTTTTATAGAGCCATCAACCGTCATTATATCTGCTACAAGCATTATATGACGTTTATCAACATTTAAACCTTGCTCTGATAGTGTATTATAGGCTTCCTGTATGATCATATTTCTAGCAGCTTCTATACCAAGTACTCTACCAACAGCTTGTACATCATTTGTAATAGTCCTATAAGGATCAACTCCCTCTATTTTAAGAACCTCCTCTAAGTTACTCCCCTCACTATATATCACATATCCTTCTCCAGGTTCATTTCTAATTATAACTCTATTTATACCTTCTACTCCCTTAACTTTAAGTAATTTAAGTTTCTCACTTATATCTAAAAGATTTTTATATGATGGTTCATCAAGAGCTATAAATATCTCATCCCCTCTGATCTCAGCGGATATCTTCTTCATTTTTTTAATTATCTCAAATAACTCTTCTATTGTTAATCCTTTTTTATTTAAAGTATCTTTATCAGGTTTAACAGTTATTGTAAGATCAGTTAAATCTGTTTCAATCTCAGCTATCTCATTTAACTCAGTTAACTCTATTTGATTTGCAACTTTTTTAGCAAGTTCAGCATTCTTCCTGTATTTATCTTTTAAATATATATTCATCATAGGTGTAGATGGTATAGATCTAGCATCTACAATCTCAATGAGTCTAGGTAAACCTAGAGTAACGTTTATCTCTGCTACACCAGCATAGTGAAACGTTCTCATAGTCATCTGAGTACCAGGTTCACCTATACTCTGTGCTCCTACTATACCACAAGCTTCAGAAGGATCTATAAGATTACGCTCATAGATTTCAATAGTTCTCTTAACAAGTTCTCTTATTTGCTCTTTAGTAAGATTTTCTTTTACACTTTTCTCTACCAATTCATCAATGATCTTTAATGGCAGGAATTTTTTACCCACTATCTTTTTTATCTCCTTTCGTATCTCCGAGGTATCTACTGCCATAATCTATATCTCCCCCTTTACATCTGCTATAACACTATCTATATCAACGGCATCCCCATTATAACTTCTAGCAGGATCTACTCCATCTTCTCCATATATAAATTGTATAATCTTACCACTTGCATCTCTAACGCTACCATCTTCTTCAACTCGTATATCTTCTAGGGCATTTATTAATCTACGTTGCATATAACCTGATCTAGATGTTCTAACAGCTGTATCTACAAGTCCCTCTCTACCACCCATGGAATGGAAGAAATATTCCGTAGGTGTTAAACCTCTTTTATAACTAGATGCTACAAAACCTTTAGCCTGTGCCCCCAAATCGCCTTTCTTGAAATGAGGCAGAGTCCTATGTTTATATCCTCTATGTATACGTTCTCCTCTAACCGCTTGTTGTCCTACGCAGCCAGACATCTGCGACAAGTTAAGCATGGACCCTCTAGCACCAGATTTAGCCATTATAACAGCACTATTTTCTAAACCTAGATGTTCACCAGCTATCTCTCCAGCCATATCCCTCGCTTTACCTGTAACCTTCATAATCTCCATTTCAAGTGTTTCCTCTGGGCTACGACCAGGTAATGCCTCTAGTTCATCATTCTCATAGGCGTGAATCAACTGTTTAATCTTCTCCATAGCTTCTTCAAGGCCTTCCTGTATCTTAAGTTTAGCCTCCTCAGGTATATCCTCATCATCTATACTAGTAGTGAATCCAAATATTGTACAAGCAGCTATACCAAGACGAGTTACTTTATCTATAAACTCTCTACCAGCGTCCATCCCATAATCTCTTAAAATTCTATCAAGTAGTTTACCTTTAAATGCTCCTATGCTATTTTCATCGATTGTACCTTGTTTAAGCACTCCTTTTTTGATAACCACATAAGCTTCTGAAGTGTCTCTATCTGCATATACCTTAGATTTATATTTCATAGTTAGATCCTTTGGAAGCAAAGTACTAAAGATATCTCTACCATACACATATCTTTCACCATTTTCATCTACATGTATAGGTAGATCACCTTTGTAGTCTATTGCAGCTAGTAGATAAGATGCCTTATCTAATCTAACCTTTCTATCTTTATGCGTAAGTAGGAAACAACCAGATATTATATCATGTATACCACCAATTATAGGTCCACCAAATCTTGGAGAAAGTATATTCTCCTGTACCTTCATAAGTATCTCAGCTTCAGCTTTCGCTTCCTCTCCCTGTAATAGATGTAGATTCATCTCATCTCCATCGAAATCAGCATTATATGGAGGACAAACACATAAATTGAATCTAAAAGTTTTATATGGTACAACCTTTACTCTATGAGCCATCATAGACATTCTATGCAATGATGGCTGACGGTTGAATAATACTAGATCTCCATCCATAAGTTGTCTCTCTATAATATCTCCTATCTCTAGTTTCTCTAACATAGTTTCCGCATTTTTCTCAGTGATTTTGATACGTCTTCTTATGTTACCGGCTGTTTTTATAACATAGTTCACACCTGGTACATACTCCTTTTGAGCATTTTCTGGTAGGAATTTCTGAATGAGCATCTTTTTACACCAATCGAAATTATAGTTTGTCACTCTAACTGGAACAGTGAGTTCCTCTGCGACTTTAATCGGTACACCTATCTCATTTATACTGAGATTTGGATCAGGTGAGATAACAGTTCTAGCGGAGAAGTTGACACGTTTACCAGATAAATTGCTTCTAAATCTACCTTCTTTACCCTTCAGGCGCTGGGCAATAGTTTTCAAAGGTCTACCGGATCTATGTCTAGCAGGTGGTATACCAGAAGTTTGATTATCTAAATATGTTGTGACATGGTACTGTAATAATTCCCATAGATCTTCCACTATAAGTTGTGGTGCACCTGCATCTCTATTTTCCTGTAAACGCTGATTTATCCTTATGACATCTACCAGTTTATGTGTAAGATCATCTTCTGATCTCTCACCAGATTGAAGTGTGACAGATGGTCTAACGGTTACAGGTGGTACAGGTAACACAGTTAAAACCATCCATTCTGGTCTAGCTGCATTCCTATTGATATCCAGCAGTGGTAAATCCTCATCTCTAATTTTTTCAAGCCATTCTCTAACCTCTGAAGGAGTGAGTTTTTTACCGTTTTCTCTCAAAGTAGTTGGTTTATCTAACTCTATCTTCCCTACTGCTCTACCACAGTGTGGACAGCTTTCTACTTTCCTAGCTTCATCTATAACTGCTCTATACACATAGTGTTTACTTCTACCTGTTTCATCACAACGTTTTAATTCCTCGAGGAATTCCTCTCTACGTTTATCTGTTATCAATAATCTACCACATTCTCTACAAGTAGCACGCAGACAATCTCTAATTGTTTTAACATGCCCTACATGTATAACAGGCATGGCTAAATCTATATGTCCAAAATGCCCTGGACATTTATCCTTACCGACTCTTTGTCCACAAGTTTTACATCTAAGTCCAGGTTCTACAACCCCCATCTTTGGATCCATTAGGCCCATAGAGATTGGAAAACCATCCTCATCATAGGTATCTGCTGTAATTACTTTTGTTGCACTCATCTTACGTATCTCTGACGGGGATAGTAAGGTAAACTCAATATAATCGATTTTTTTAGTTATACTATTAGCTCCTTCCATACTCTCACACCAAAGATTTTAATCTCATACGGGGTGCTATCCCAAGGGATTTAAGTTCATCAACTAATAACTTGAAAGCATAACTCATCTCAACAGGATATATATTTGCTTTATCACCACAAACCGGGCATCTTAATCTGCCATGTCTATCCTGTATAGCAATATGACCACATACGTTGCATACATATTTCACAGTTAAATCAGATTCATCCAGTAATCTATCTTTAATTACCATTGCTGCACCATGACCTATAAGACAATCTCTTTCCATTTCACCAAATCTAAGACCTCCTTCTCTAGCTCTACCCTCTGTAGGTTGACGTGTTAGGATCTGCACTGGGCCTCTAGATCTAGCGTGAATCTTACCAGCTACCATATGATGAAGTTTTTGATAGTAGATACAGCCAACAAATATATCTACTTCAAGAGGTTCACCTGTTTTACCATTGAACAGTATCTCTCTACCATTATGTTTGAATCCATTTCTAACAAGAGCTTCTCTAAGTTGTTCCTCTGGTTCACCACTAAAGGCTGTTCCATCGACAAATCTGCCTTCTAAAGCTCCAACTTTCCCTCCGATCATTTCTAATACATGCCCAACTGTCATACGGCTGGGTATAGCATGTGGATTGATTATAAGATCAGGAGATATACCATATTCATTGAAGGGCATATCCTCCTGAGGTACAATATAACCTATAACTCCTTTTTGTCCATGTTTTGATGCAAATTTATCTCCAAGTTCAGGGATCCTCTGCTCCCTAACTTTTATCTTAACCATTCTAGCTCCATTTACTGATTCTGATAACATTACTTTATCAACAGTTCCACCTTCTCCGTGTTGAACAGTAACAGAGGTTTCTCTACGTTTCTGTGGAGTAAGAAAATCAGTGGGTTCCTCTAGGAATCTAGGTGGTGAAGTTTTACCAATTAATACATCTCCACTTTTAACATCACATTCTGGAGAGATAAGACCATCTTCACCTAGATTCATATATGCATCTTCACTTCTAACTCCTCTACAATCTGGATTAGGTATTTCAAAGTGATCCTCTTGTCCACCTGGATATCGTTTCTCTTCTGCACTATATGTTCTGAAAAAGGTGCTACGGGCAAGCCCTCGGTCGATACTAGCTTTACTGATAATAAGTGCATCCTCCATGTTATATCCTTCAAAGGATGCTACTGCTACAATAAAATTCTCACCAGCTGGTCTTTGCTGGAATTTGACATATTTAGAGGCATGTGTTTTAACAATAGGTGCCTGTGGATAATGCAGTAGATGCTCTCTTGTATCAGGACGTATACGGTAGTTAGCAGCTGAGAAACCAAGAGATTGTTTACCCATGCCTGCGCCCATTGTTATTCTAGGCGAAGAGTTATGCTCTGGATATGGGACAAGAGATGCTCCTATACCTAAAATACACATTGGATCAAGTTCCATATGTGTATGCTCTGGTGTTATATCATCTTCCTTCAAAGCTATAAAGGTATTTTCTTCTTCTTCCGCATCTATATATTCAACTATACCATCATTGATTAAATCAGACCAACGTTTAGTTCCATCTTTAAGTTTTTTTAGATACTCTTTTGTTAGCAATAGTTTACCATTTTCCACTACAACAAGTGGTCTTCTAAGTCTACCTGAATCACAATTTACAACAACATCATTCTCCTCTTCATAATATGCAACATTAACCTCATTATTTAGCAACCCATTTCTGCGCCTCTCCCTCATTTCTTTTACCAATGTTTTTCCATCTGGATGTATACCTATTAGATCTCCATTGAGATAAACCCTTGAACCTGTAGCATTCTTGGAGACATCTGTTACACCCATATCTCTCAGTATATTCTCTACTTCTTTTTCGGGGAAACCCTCTGAGATCTCAACGGTTAAAGATAGGTTTTTTACTAATCCACAGTTTGGTCCCTCTGGAGTTTCATTTGGACATAGTCTACCCCATTGGGTTGAATGTAAATCTCTAGCTTCAAAATGTGGTTGCGAACGAGTTAGAGGAGAAGTCACTCTACGAAGATGACTAAGAACGGCAAGATTACTTGTTCTATCTAAAAGTTGAGATACCCCTGCTCTACCGCCAACCCAGTTACCAGTAGCAAGAGCATGATGAATACGCTGACTTAAAACATCTGATCTTAGCGAAGAAGCTATCTTAATTTCCTTACCTTTTGCATGTATCCTCTCGATTTGATATTTTAGATCTTTACATAAAGCTGTAAAAGCTACCCTAAAGAGATCTTCCATTAAATCTCCAGCGAGTTTTAAACGCTTATTGGCATAGTGATCCTTGTCGTCCTCCTCTCGTTTACCAAGAGCGAGTTCAAGAACTGACATACCCATACGGGCCATAAAAATAGCTTTGGTATACCTATCAGATGGGTCGTTACCTAGATGAGGTAGAAGGTTTCTATCCAATAAAGTTTCAACTCTCTTGATTCTATACTCCCTTGCCTGTCCACCGGCAAACTTCTTACCTAGATAAGCGATGGCCTCCTCTCTAGTAGTTATACCGTATTCATTTGCACATTCCTCAATATTTGCTAGGACATAAGGTTCCATTCTTGGATCTACACATATCACATCAACGATTTCTTCATCACTTTCCATGCCAAGAGCTCTCAGTAGGATCATAAGTGGTATTTGACCATAGGTTGTTGGTAGAGAAACCATTAACATGCCATCTTTCTTCTTCTCTACAACTATTAAAGCACGGTATCCCTCCTTCTGTGAGAATACCTTTGCAACTTCTATAGCTTGATCGTATCTTCTATCTCTCTCAACAAGTACTCGATTTGGGGCCAAATCTTCAACTGTTATAAGTACACGTTCAGTTCCGTTACTGATAAAATATCCACCTGGATCTAATGGATCCTCTTGGAGTTTTCTTAATTCCTCAATGTATTCCTCCTCTGTTAATTCTCTCTCTTTCCTTTCCTCGATATTCCTTTTATATAGATTACAGGCCTTAGATTTAACCATTATAGGGATCTCACCGATTTTTACCTCCTCGGGTTCATATTCGACATCATCCTTGATGGGGATAAATTCTAATGTAACCGGTGCTTCATATGTAAGATCTCTAAGTCTAGCTTCCATAGGTGTAAGATCTCTCTTTGTTCCGTCTGCTTCTTTAACCTTCGGATGTCCTACTTTAATTTTGCCAAATTTTAATTTAAAACCCTCTATCTCCGGGTAGATATATCCTCTCTCCATGTTTTCTTCTTGGCCAATTACTGTGCTATCAACAATCTTCTGTAATCTTCGATCAAGGAAATCATTATATGATGCTATTTGATGATTCACGATACTTCTATCTCTATAAAATGCATCAACAAGTTCTCTCATCTCCGCCACCCTTTATTCATTATTTTCAACAACAATCCTATATACTATAGATTCTTTTGCTGTAGGGCTTTTCCTAATAATTTTAAGCAACTGCCCCGGCTTAGCCCCAATAGCAACTACAACTGGATCTGTATTCAATATCTTGGGTAGTTGGGTTTCATCGACTCCATATTTCTCTAGAACTTCTTTTTTTTCTTTCTCTGATAGAATAATATGTTTAGGTACAAGCTGATGTTTCGTAATATCAAATGTGGGTTCTTTTTGAGGCATTTCTACAGGAGTTCCTCCTAGATGTTTTCTATATGCAGCGGGCCTGAAGGGATTCGAACCCTTGGCCACCTGGTTAAAAGCCAGATGCTCTACCTAGCTGAGCTACAGGCCCATACTAGGGGGCCGGGGGCTATTTGTTTATCTAGCATATGCTATCACTAATAGGATGAATAGATAGCTTACCCCCTATATCAGTTCCCATATAAATAGGTTATGGAGATGATAGAATTTAAAGTAAAAATCGTTATAATTAGATCAATTTAGAAATATTTATTTTAAGATAAGTTTTTATACTTTAAATGCATTTTAAAATTAGTTAAACATATAAAAATAAAAGATAATAGTGAAGAGTATGATAATTATGAAAAAAATTATTTATGTGATTATGGTTTTAATGCTGGCGTTTCTACCTTCCATGAATATTGCATCTTCATCTAATCTAAACTCTAAAGAAAATAACCCTTTTGGTATACAGGAGAAAGATATTCCAGAAGATTATAATCTACCTCTAAAGATTTTTTCAAGAGGATATACTAACTTATTTCTAAAAAATAATGTCAATTTGGACCACGGAAAAATAGTTTCCATTTTAAATTTAATAGATGAATTAACAGAAGATAAAATCGTAGGTCTCAAAGAAATTAATAGATTGGTTACTGCTTTACAAGAAGAATTTGGAGAGAATAGCATTTATGTGAATCATCTATGCGAGGTTAAAGGTATAGGTGGAGGATTACTACTTATACCATTTCTACCTATTACACCTCTACTGTTTGCTGGTGGAGTAATATTATTAGATACAAATGGAGCAGATGGACACTGGTGTCACCTAGTACATATAGCTATCTTCATACCATTTATAGGACTACCACTCTATATGTTACCTCCACCTACTTTCGTGATAATAGGCTATGCTGGTCTGGCACTGGGAGTCGTAATAGATTAACACAAAATATACATAAATAAAAATCAAAGAAGAGTATTTGCAGTGTAATTATAGTAGACCTCTTGCATAATAACAGTTTTTAATGCATAATGCATATCCCTCTACATCGGATGGGATGTAGAGATGCTAACCTATGAAAAATTATCAAAAAAACCAGGGATGTTTCGTACATTCACT
>Ga0180300_10000484_pt1 | contig 17474 bp, 15 predicted proteins | sample GuaBasSediGuay15_FD_121798 | JGI IMG/M metagenome (GOLD analysis project Ga0180300, IMG submission 121798) | Subseafloor sediment microbial communities from Guaymas Basin, Gulf of California, Mexico - Guay15, Core 4569-2, 21-24 cm | ecosystem: Environmental > Aquatic > Marine > Hydrothermal... | reverse complement strand
GGTATTATATTCTCCAAGTCTTCCAAGCCATCCACCTGGTCCCCAGAAACCACCTACGAAATGAGGAAGAATAGTATTTTTAAGTATCTTTTGCCATAAATTTGGGGCATTAAGGATAATACCATCAAAACCTGATGCCACTAGATCTGGACTATCTAAACCAAAATTATATGGACAACCATGTCCAGTTAACCATATAAAATTACTGTTTTCCAATATTTCTCTACCTTCCACGTTTCCTTTCCCAACAAGGTTTTTCACTTGTGATGTAGAGAATGTCAATCTTGTCCAGAGATTCGCCTTTTTAATTTCGTTTATAGCTTCGTCACTTAAACCTTCTAATATAGAGGATTCATGTAAAGCAGTCTTTACTTTAAATCCAAGTTCTTTCCCTATTTTATCTTCAATTGTTTTAGCCATTATCCTACTAAAACCAGTGTCATATTTCCATGGTCCCTCATCAAAGTTTACAAATCCTGCACTAAATTTATCTAGAATAACAAAGAGTTGTTTTAAGCCGGGTATATGATTTAATATTTGAACCCATAAAGGTTTTCTAAAATCTATCCCCCCGCCAAATAGATTACCAAAATGATTTTTCCATTCCGTTAGATCTTTAATGATTTTACCATAAAATATGGTTCTGACTATCTGAGCATTTGCATCTTGTACATCCCATCCGGTTATTCTACCAACTATATTCTCCAAGAAAGGATAATTGCTATAGATATCCTGTGCCTTATTTGACCACTCGTATGGTACTGGATCTATATCTGCATATATATTGTCACTGTTGGTCCCCCCTCCTCCAAAATTTATACCAACTGTATCATCTATTCCATCCCCGTCTATATCTCCTATTGGTTCTACCTCATTCTGATATAGATAACGAGGTAAAGCTGCAGTACCACCAACCAATGCTATATATACTGGATTATTTTTATAATATTCTGTTAAATATTTTAAATCGATTGTTTTACCATAAGAAATACCAGCAAGTTTTGCAAGTAATCTATTTAGTGGTTCATGGATCTTATCATATACATGTTTATTGGACATTGGAACAAGTTCAGGATTTCTACCCGGTAGATATACTCCCAGACATGTTTTACCTTCATCTGTTATAACATCATCATCTGCAGTAAATGCAAAATCAGGTTTTGCAAATATTATACCTTTATGATATGCTGTTAGGTATGGTGCAATTGAAGACAGACTCTTCATCATCTCATATCTAGGATGCTCTAGCTTTTTAATGGTGATATGTGCTGATACTTTTCCTTCATCTTTAAGAGTCCACCTTCCATATGCAGATATTCTATAACTTCTTCCTCCGCAATCGTATAACACTATCTCACTATGAACCTTGTCTTCTATTAAATTCCCCTTTCCATCTCTTACAGGCGTGCCTTGCCTAGTGCTTGTAAATATTATATTTCTCCCATCCTCCAAAGAGTTGATAGAAAAATCAGCGCAATCACCAAATTTATCTACCCCATCTATTTCATGGTTATATCCATCAAATTCAACTAGAGCATATTTGTAATCATCTGGAATTTTAAAATCCCAGGTAACACCACTAAAATATCTCATCATGAATTTGATCATATTTTGAGTATTCATGCTAGCTGATTTAACAACATCTGGACCAAAATAAAAATCCTTACTATCTAATACCTTTGGGGGCCATGCATCTATAGGGTTTGTTAATGTGATATATTCTACATCACCAAATTTCTCTTGAACTAACTCAATAGAAAAATTAACAATATCTTCTACACTATCGAATCTAAAAGATGAGTCACCTCCAGATAAATTTCCACATATAATGTAATATCTTACTCCAAGATTTCTAAGCGTAGAGTATATCTCTCCATCCACTGTATCAGTTACGATTATTGGAATACTGAGATAAGATGCAATTGGTGTAGCTACAACCCCAAGGTTATACCCGTCTTGGTCATTTTTTATTAATAAAACACCTTCACTTTTACTCCAATATTTCTTAGCTAGATCAATGGATATCTTCCTAGGTGATTCTGATCCGTTAATACACGCATCAATTGGTTTTCCTATTATTTCTTCTGCTCTTGTTATAGCTTTGGAGGGATTAGTTAGATTTTTTACATATAATGGTATAACTTGCTGTTTTCCATCTTTATCATAGTGGATTGCAAGTGGTGTTGCTATAAGTGCGTAGAAGGGGTTTTCTGAGGATACTTCTATGGCGGAGGGTAGGTCATTTGTAAGTGTTCCAGATATGGAGAAGATATCTTCCTCCTTTATACCTTCTCCTTCTATTGATGGTGGAACCCATAGGTATATGAGGGTGCTTGATATTAGAAGAACTATAATACCTATGCCAATAATGATCTTATCATTCTTTTTCATAATGTTTCACATCTCCATTAGGTTAAGAATAATACATCAATATAACAATAACATAATACGTATATATAATATTTTTTTATATAAAAGATATGTCAATGTTCATCTATAGTTGCAAGACACCAGGGCATTTACCAATATGAACTAGATTTTAAGATATAAAAAAAGAATGATAGAATCAATCATATAATAAGTATAATTTTTTAGTTAGCTCATTTCTCATATGGTATATATGGATTAAACGCTGGGTCACCGTATAGGCACCACTCTTGGAATTCGAAATATTTATTCTTTATTACTCGACTCTTTTGATGGATACCCATCTCTTTGTATCCCTCGTCTATCCTTTTCTGGAGTGATAGATCTAAAAGGGGATTATCAGTACTTATGAGAGGTGGAGACCACCAGAATGTTGAATTTGCATCTTCTGGTAGATATATATTTCTAGCATTTCTAAAGGCAAGACCTATAGTTTCATTTTTCATTAGCTCACTACACATGTCTTTATACAGTAGATAACCAAAGTGCGGATCTGGATATATCTCCCTCTTTGCATTCATACTAGCAATCGCACGAGCTTTCGCAACAGACCATGGTGTATCGTATAGACGCTTCTTTGGTTCTAGATATCCCCCTGCGATATTAGATTCTGTGGAAGATGATATAAGTGCATTTACTCCTGCATGAAGAAGAGCTAGAGATATAGAGTTCTTTGGATAAACACCGCCGATCTTACCACATAGACAGCTATCCAACCACATCACAGATGGGCCCATATTCAATCTCTCTACACTTCGAACTTCATCGCTTCCAATAAATTGATATGCATGGCCAGGGCCAAAGAACCCACCGTCTATGCAGGATAATATTCTCTCTGCCAAATATTTTACTATAGGTCCACATACTCCTAAACCAAGAATAGATGGACCGACCATACCATATAAATAAGGGCTTCCATGAGCATTTACAAACAAAAAGTTGCTATTCTCCATGATTTCTTTTCCTTTTGCTACATCATCACCGACATATTTTGCTACGAAGTTTTTAAAGAATGTGAATCTCTTTAGCAGGTTCAACTTTTTTAGCTCATTCAATGCATCTTCGCTAAATCCAGCCAACTGCGCTTTATAATCAAAAGCTGCTGTTACATTGAATCCCATAGGCTCTAAAACTGTTTTCTTCGCTCTTTCCATAGATATCTCTGAAAAACCTGTTGGAAGTTTTACCGCCTCTTCGCTATTACCTGTTAACCTAGAGATTGTATATCTTATCGGAGGTCTCTGGAAATCTTGCCCTCCACCTACCCTTAAACCAGCTTTATTCTTCCAATCTCCAAGCTTCTTTAGGATATCATAATAGAATATCGTTCTAGCCATTTGTGCAGATACATCCTGCGCGTCCCATCCTGCAAATCTACCAACGATATTTTCTTGATAGGGATAATATGTATAAGTATCGTTTGCAAGATTAGAATAGTCTCCATAGATCGGGTCGATATCGCCATAGATAAAATCAGAGGGTGTTCCCAGTCCATATCCTAGTTCTGCTCCGGTGATTTTATCGACATCTTCTTCAAGTGGAGCCAACCAGTTATCATATACTATCCTAGGAACCATTTCTGCATCTCCAACGATTGTTATGTATATTGGATTTCTATCATAATAATCTCTGAGATATCTCAATCCATCCCTCTCTGATAGATCTATATCTGCAAGTTTTGCAAGGAGATTATTCAATGGTTTATGGATCTTCTCAAACACATGCATATTATGCGCATATGCTAATCTTGGATTTCTCCTAACAGAGTAGAACCCTGGACATGTTTCACCTTTTTTCGTAAGGGCATTGTCATCTGCATAGAATGCAAAATCAGGTTTTGCAAATATTATACCTTTACGATAGGCTGTTAAATAAGGTGCGGTTGATGAGAGTCCTCTCATCCTAGCATAATATGGATTCTCTAACTTATCAACCTCTACATTAACTTGCATTCTCCCTACCTTTTTAGTTAACCATTCCCCAAAAATAACCATATTATATTTTGCTCCACCTCTATCATATAATAGTACTTCATTATATAATCTATCCTTGATTATATTTCCATTTTCATCCCTTATCGCTGGTGTTCCCTTAGAGGCTACTCCAAATGAGGATAGTTCATTGGTCTGATAACACATTGGTTCATTTGGGTCATCTATACCTGCTGAGAGTATCCCCACATAATCTCCAAACTTATCTACACTATCTGGATCAAGATTCATTATCTCTATTTTTACAAGCGCATATTTATAGTCATCAGGTATCTTAAAACTAAAGTTTGCATAAGTTCTTCCTGTTGCAAGACCTTTTAATGCATTTAAAAGCATAGAGGTTGCATAGGAGACGGTCTCAAAAACTTTAGAGGAATATAATTTTTTATCTAATATTTTTGGTGGCCATGCATCTAATGGATTTGTTAGGGTTATATAGTTTATATCTCCGAATTTTTTTTGTACGAGAGCTATGGTGAAGTTGAGTATGTCGTTGGAGTTTACGAATTTTAGGGTGTTTTTGTATCCTGTGAGGTTCTTGCCACAGATGATTGTGTATTCTACTCCTAGTTTATCTAATGTTTTTGTTATGTCTTCGTCTATGTTGTTGGTGATGATGATGGGTATGCTAAGGTAGGAGGCAATTGGTGTAGCTGGTATTCCTAGGGTGTATCCTTCCTTATTGTTTTCTATGATGAGGGCTGCTTTGCTTTTTTTCCAGTATCTTTCAGCTATTTCAAGTGATATGTTTTTTATGGATTTGGAGGAATTTTTTATTATTAGGTCAATTGGTTTTCCTATTATATTTTCGGCTCTTATGATGGCTTTTGATGGGTTTGTTAAATTTTTGATATATAATGGTATAACCTGTTGTTTTCCATCTTTATTATAGTGTATTGCAAGTGGTGTTGCTATAAGTGCGTAGAAGGGATTATCTGAGGATACTTCTATGGCTGAGGGTAGGTCATCTGTATATGTTCCAGATATGGAGAAGATGTCTTCTTCGTTTATACCTTCTCCTTCTATTGATGGTGGAACCCATAGGTATATGAGGGTGCTTGAGATTAGAAGGACTATAATACCTATACCAATAATGATCTTATCATTCTTTCTCATGCTTCATAACCCCCTTCGCGCTCCCAAATACTGGAGACAATGAGATGTCAAGTATATCCAAATTTTTCTATATAATATTTTTCATATATTCACTTTTCATATATTCAGCTATCTATATATTCCATCTTTCTGTTTTTACCTTCAAAAATATTTTAATACTGCTAAAAGTTAATAGTTCCTCTGAGTGAATATCCATGGCAGAAGATTTATCTCAACAACTACAAGATCAAATAGGTAGATTAAGGCAGATGCAAACTCAACTTCAAATGGTTGAACAACAACGTCAGCAAGTAGAAATTAGATTAAAAGAAGTTGAAGAGGCTTTAGAAGAGTTAGGTAAAGTAGGTGAGAAAACACCCATCTATAAAAGCGTAGGTAATATACTTATAAAAGCTAAAGGTAAGAAAGAGGTTGTTGAAGAGTTGAATTCAACAAAGGAATCCCTTGAACTTAGAAAAACTACTCTTATGAAACAGGAAGGTAGACTTAGAGAGAAACTTGCTGAGTTGCAGAGTAAAGTTGAAAATGCTATGAATCTTGCTACAGGTAAGGTCAGCGGTTAGATGAAAAAAAGATTTTTCTCAGTAAATTATGATTTCAAAACAGGTTTTCTCTATAGTTTTTTTATAAAGATAGGTTTATTTCTATTAGCTGTTCATCTCTCCAATTTTTTATATAATTTCTTTTTCTCAGAGGTTTTTTTCCCTTCTAATATCTCGGATATACTTCTTGCTTTATCCATTCTATCTATAGGATTAGGATTAATTTTCTATATCTTTTATCGTCTCTTTGAAAAACTCAGTGAGATAGCTGAGGAGATAGAAAAGGAAAACTAATTATTCGTACAATTTGGATATCTATGACTCCTATATCCCTTATGAAACTACACCAATATGAAAGAATATCCTAATGATAAAAGGGTGATTCTAATCTATGAAAAAGATTTTTTTATCTTCCAAATCGTCTTTTTCTCTGTTGATATGTAGATATTGCTTTTAGGAAATCTTTTTTTTGAAAGGCTGGCCAGTATACATCTGAAAAATAAAGTTCTGAATATGCAAGTTGCCATAATAGGAAATTAGATATCCGCTCTTCTCCAGATGTACGTAGTATTAGATCTGGATCTGGTATATCTTTAGTATATAGATACTTAGAGAAGTCTTCCTCTGTTATTTCCTCTGGTTTTATCTCTCCTTTCTCTACATCTTCTGCTATTTTTCGTATGGCTTGTAATATCTCTTCTCTTCCACCATATGCCAATGCAATATTTAGAGAATAATTATTGTAATCCTTGGTTTTCTCCATTAGATCTTTAGCTGCTTTTTGTATATCCTGTGGCAGTGATTCTAGGTGTCCTATAACATTTATTTTTATTCTATTTTTATGTATACGTTTATCTTCTGATGCTCTTTGTAATTCTCTTCTACATAGATTCATTAATTCTTCTACTTCCTCTGGTTTCCTATTAAAATTCTCAGTAGAAAATGCGTATAATGTTAGATTTTTTATACCTAATTCCATACACCAATCTAATGTTTCCTCTATTTTATCTCTACCAAATATATGTCCTGCTTCTGGTTTTAACCCTACATCCTTTGCAAATCTTCTATTTCCATCCATTATTATAGCAATGTGTTTAGGTATAGGACCTTTTTTAACTTGTTCTAGTAATTTATATACTTGTAGTTCATCGATTCTACTTCTTATAAAGTGATATAGTTTAGATTTATATATGAATATCAATATATTTCTCAGTACATCATTTTTTGTAGCATATCTTTCTATCTTTTGAAGTTGTTTCAATGCAAGTTTTTTTAGAAGATTTTTCTTAGAGTTTATATAGAGGGCCTCCTAATTTTTTGTTATAATTATTTTAAATAGTCGCATTTGGTTTAAATAAACTACTGTTTTTTTTTGTGTAAAAATATGTGTAACTTTTATAGTTAGATGGGTTCTTCTTCAGTTCATCCTCCAAAGTATTTATATAATCTAAATGTATTCCAGGCTCCCAGCAATTCTAAAGGGTGATACCCTGGGAAACATAAGGCAGACATTCATCAAAACAATCGCAAAGGAATTACTGGAGAGATATCCAGATCAGTTCAATCCAGGAGATTTTGAACATAATAAAAGAATGGTTGCCGAGGTGACTACAGTTAAAAGCAATCTACTTAGAAATAGAATAGCAGGATATATCACCAGGCAACTCGCTAGAAATAAAGAAAAACCACGGCAACCAATTTCTGGGTAATAACCAAACATTATTTTCATAAGGTTTGTTTTTAATTGAAGAAGAGATGATATTAGACGAAGCGATCTCAGAACTGAGAAAAGGTAGATTCATATTAATCTATGATTCAGATGATAGAGAGGGTGAAACAGATTTCGTTATAGCATCTCAATATGTTACTCCAGAAGCTATAAAAACTATGAGAAAAAAAGGTGGTGGACTCATATTCCTTATGATCTCTCATGATATTGCGAAGAGATTCCAGCTCCCCTTTCTAGCAGATGTATACTCTAACATATCAGATAGGTATCCTGTTTTTAAAGCTCTTGTACCAGATGATATACCATATGATACAAAATCCTCCTTTTCAGTAACCTTGAATCATAGAAATACGTTCACTGGTATAACTGATATAGATAGAAGTTTGACGATGAAAAGATTTGCTGAGATAGTGAAAAAAACAGAAAAGCTATCTTCTAAAGAATCAGTTAGATTATTGGGTAAAGAATTTCGTTCCCCAGGTCATATACCAGTATGTATAGCGTCTGAGAAACCTCTGCAAAATAGATTTGGTCATACTGAACTAGTTGTTTCTATACTGAAAATGGCTAACCTAACACCGGTAGGTAGCGGTTGTGAAATCATGGGTGACAACGGTAAAGCGATGCCAAAGAGAGAGGTTAAAAAATTCGCAGAGGAAAATGGATATATATTCCTTGAGGGTAGAGATATCATAGAGGGCTGGAGGAAATGGTTAGAGTAATGGCGACTGGAACCTTTGATCTACTACATATGGGTCATATATATTTTTTAAAAGAAGCAAAGAAACTTGGTGATGAACTTATTGTAGTTGTAGCTTGTGATGATACAGTTAGAAAGATGAAACATGAACCTGTTACACCTGAACATATGAGAGTAAATATAATTAAAGAATTGAAGATGGTTGATGATGCTGTTATTGGTTATAAAGATGATATGTATCGAATTGTAGAAGAGATTAAACCGGATATAATCGCTCTAGGTTATGATCAAATACATGATGAAGAAAAAATTAAAAAAGAGTTGAAGAAAAGAGGGATTAAAGCAGAGGTTGTAAGACTACCTAAATATAAGGATATGGATGATCTAGATGGAACCCGTAGAATAATAGGTAAAATACTATCAGCTTACGACTTCCAGAAGACTATGGAACAAATAGAAGGAGGGAAAGATGAAAAAAATAGGGATAGCTGATACAACCTTTGCGAGATATGATATGGCAAAGGCAGCTATTGATGAATTGAAATCTAGAGCAACAGGTTTCCAAATCATTAGATACACTGTACCAGGTATAAAAGATCTACCTGTTGCCTGTAAAAAATTATTCGACGAAGAAAACTGTGATATAGTAATGGCATTTGGTATGCCAGGTCCTAAACCTATTGATAAACAATGTGCCCATGAAGCTAGCCTTGGAATTATACAAGTACAGCTACTATGTAATAAGCATATTATTGAGGTATTTGTACATGAAGATGAAGCAGAAGATGAAAAAGAACTTGCATGGCTTGCTGAACGACGAAGTAGAGAGCATGCAATAAATGTTATAAATCTAATCTTCCATCCTGAAAAACTAACTCAACAAGCTGGCAAAGGATTACGCCAAGGTTTTGAAGATATAGGACCTATAGGAGGAGTATAAAAAATGGATAAAAATAAGAAGATTAGAATTGGGGCGGTTGTATCTGAGTTTCACTATGATATCACAATGATGATGTTAGAACGAGCTAGAGAACATGCTCAATTTCTAGGATCGGAGATTACTCAAATAGTTAAAGTACCTGGCGTATTCGATATGGGATTAGCAGTTAAAAAACTATTAGAAAGAGATGATATAGATGGCGTAGTTACACTTGGAGCTGTAATTGAAGGAGAAACAGAACATGATGAGATAGTGATGCAGCATGCAACTCGTAAGATAGCTGATTTATCTCTTGAATATGATAAACCAGTTGGTTTAGGTATAACTGGCCCTGGTATGACTAGATTACAAGCAGAGGATAGGATTGAAAGAGCAAAAGCAGCAGTAGAAGCAGTAGTGAAATTACATAGGCGACTTGGACTTTAATCTTTATCTTTAATCATTCGAAATGCAGAGGGTAGATGTATCATATAGGATCCATCTTTCTGAATTATAATAGGTTCATTTTCAAGTAGTCTCTTTATATCTATCTCATATTTACCTGGTGGTTGAATACCGATAGTTGCAGGATCATCAGGAATTATAGGTGATTCCAATAACTTCTTAATCTTTTCTTCTCTATCGTTTTTAACTAAAATTTTATCTTTAGACGGAGGAAGCTGTTCTTTTATCGCTTTACTTATATCTTTAGGTTTAACTTTAATCCATCTGCCTGTTTCATCAACAAGCTCTCTTTTATCACCAAGTAAATCCATGATTTGAGTATATAGATCTTTACCAATTTCTTTACTTATCTTTTCGCGTTCTCTCTCATCTAATGGTTTTTTCGTATAAAAAAACCTGTTACCACCGCAGTTAGGGCATCCTCTTAAAAGTTCTGGTGAACCTTCTTCAAATATTTTACCACATTTAAGACATTGATGAGGCATTATTTATACTCCTTGTCCTGCTACTATTTCTGTTTGAATAATGTTTCCATCTTTCTTTATCGTTTTTATAAGATCCGCTGGTCCAATAACTGTTAACCCAGGTTTCCTTATAACTCCAAAAAATCTTCTAAATAATGTTGCTTTATCCTCCAAATATCCATCCATCTCTATACCTGTAAAAGCATCTTCTTCTATCTCTGCCATAGTTCTTTCTATAAGAGCAGTTTGTTCTAATGGTGTGAGACCTTGTTCTAATACTAAAACCTTCCCTTGTCTAATCTCTTTTAATATAAAATCCAGTTTCTCCTGAGAACTCAATTTCTCCAGTTTCTGTTTGGATATAAGATTAATAGAGATGCTACTTTTCTTCTTAGATTTCTTAACCATAGTCTTTCACCTCCGCCTCCACCATCGTTTTTTACCAAAATGTTTCACCATAGTTGAATAGAGATCATCAGTATTATATCCTGTAAGAGCACTTATTGGTACAACTGGATGCTGAGGGAAAGCAGCTTTAAGAGTAGCTGGACTGGCATCCTCTGCATCTATCTTATTTGCAGCTATGAGAACAGGTAGATTCCTAGCTTCTAGATTACCTAATATAGTAACATTCACCTGAGTAAAAGGATCTTGAGTAGAATCCATTACAAGTATTACCCCATCTACATCTTCAAGCCATTTTATAGATTCTATTACACCTTCTGTTGCTTCTTTTGCCCTCTGTCGTGCTTCCTTCCTATTTAAACCATAGATGTTCATGAAATCTTTATAATCAATTTTTGTTGCAATACCTGGTGTATCAACAATATCAAAATAAAGCGAGGAGCTACCGTTCTCGATTTTTACATTCTTCTTCCATTTAGCTACTCTTGTTTCATGAGGTATCTCAGATACAGTACCCATTGTTTCTCCAGTCCAATCCATTAGAATTCTATTTGCAAGAGTTGTTTTACCAACATTCGGTGGACCATAAATCCCTATTTTAGCATGTTTCTTACCAAAAATACGATGAAGTATACCTGATAAACCAGTTTTTTTAAATAGACCCATCCAATCTCTCCTCCTAGGGATTCCATCGAGTTGTATAAAAGGAATTGTCTAAGAGTTTATTAGGTTAGCGGTTTAATATAAATTAAATAAATTTTTGTTTAAATCATGAAAAAATTTGGCTTTATAATATGACAATCCTTAAATAGCTACAAAGGCATTCTATTGGAATGGCATATTATTTGTGGGAGGTACCACACGATGAGTGAGGAAAATAAAGATATGGGCAGCTCCTTTGAAATCGGATCCTTAGAACAGAGATTACGTCAAGCGGTAGATGAGATTGATAACATCAAACTCTCCTTCACAAAAAGCACTGAAGAGCTGTCAAAAATAAAAAATATGCTTGATGTTGAAGCTTTAAAAGAAATTACATCAACCATTCGAAGATATGAAGAACTTTTAATGGAGGCAGAGAAACAGAGAGAGGAGGCATACCAAGGAGCTAAAAGATACAGTGATGAACTTGAAAAAGAGAAAGAAAGACTCATCAAACTATGGGATGCCTATAAACATCAAGAGGAGGAACTTTCCAAAACAGAATCTAAACTTCAGGAATATCAAGAAAAAGTAAATAGATTAGAAACCGAGAGACAAGAACTATCTAATCAGGTTAATACACTGCAACAGCAACTTAATGAATACACACGGCAGATAAACCAACTAAATCAATATAGACAACAGATGGAGGAATTCAATACAGTTAAACAAAAACTGGAGGAAGAAAACAACTCTTTACAAAACATGCTTAGAGAAAGAGATAATCAAATACAGGCTTTACAACAAGAAGTTGATAGATTAAAACAACTTGAAAACCAGATGGGTAAATACAATGAATTAGCAAAAGAATATGAAAAAGAAAAAGAACGTTTAACAAAACTATACCATCTATATGAGGAAACAGAGAAAGAATGTAATAGACTTAGAGAGGAGATGAAACACTGGGAAAATTGGTATGCTACAAATAAAGAATTATTCGATAGATTATTATCCTTAAAACCTCCATCTCCACCAAATACTATGCAAGATCAAACTAAAAATGTAGAACAACAAACTACAACTACTACAACAACTGAGCAAAAAACTCAACAGGAGAAGAATGTTCCAACAACTACGACTGAGGCGGATGGTACAAAAGCAAAAAAGAGGAGATTCAGATTTGGAAGATAAAAAAATCTTCTCCCTCTTATATTTCTTTTTTCTACTGTAATTCAATCTTACTTATATCTCCATCTTCATATACATATAGTATATGTTGCATGCTATTTTTTAGTTCCTCTACATGGGTTATTAGGAATATCTGACGGAATTTTGATGAAAGAGTATTAAGAGCTCGTAGTATATTCTGCTGCCGTATCATATCCTGGGATCCAAATATCTCATCTAGTATAATGAGATTGAAAACTCCTCCTGAACGTTCTGTTATAACCTCAGAGATAGCTAAACGTAGACATAGATTTGCTAGATCTTCTTCTCCTCCTGAAAAACGATTTATAAGATATGGTTTCCCTCTATCATATATTAAAATATTATAGTTTTCATCTAACTCTATTTCTTGATATTTTCCATCTGTTAGATCTCTGAAAAAGTCTGTAGCATATTCAGATAGCGCAGGTCTAATCCTTGAGATTAAACTACTTCTAAAAGAAGTCATAATTTCATATAAGATGTTCAACCGCTGAGTTTCCTTTTGTTCACTAGATATTCTTTTCTTTGTATCCTCTAACTCTCTTATTTTTTCTTCTAAATTATTTATTTCCCTTTCAACTAGTTTTAAAGAACCTTCTGTTTTCTCTAATTTAACCCTATTTTTCGATAGATCCTCTCTTTTTCTATTTAATGTTTTCAATATATTTTGATATTTCTGATAACTCTCCTTCATCTTCTCCTGTATATTTTTATATTCTTCTGGATCAAAGGTTACACCTTCAAGTTGCTGTAGTTTCCTATGTTTTTCCATATAATCTCTTTTCTCCCTTTGAATCTCTCCGTCTATCTGATTGATCATTGTTTCTAATTTCTCCTTTTCCTTACTTTGTTGTTGTAGATATTCTTTTTTCCTTTCAAGCGCTGATTTTTCTTTCTTAATTCTCTCGTAATTCTCCTCTTCTATCTGTATTTCCCTTTGAAATTTCATCTCCTCAGATGTTTTCTCCTCTATCTCTTCTCTATATTTCTCAAGTAGGATATGGTATTGTTCGCCTAGTATTCTCTCGCATGTAGGACAAGAAGCATCTGGTCCCATTTTCTCGATTTTTCCCCTCTTCCTAGTTAACTCTCTAATAGTTTTATCATACTCTTTAACTATTGTTTTCTTCTGTTCAATTATCTTAAGAAGAGATGTTCTTTCTTCCTCTATCTTCTCTAAACGCTCTATAGTTTTTTGTATCTCATCAGATATACCTTGAAATTTCAATATTTTCCTCTTTAATGTTTCAAGCTGTTTATTTCTCTCCTCCATCCTTTGTTTAATCTCAATAGTGTTTTTCTTTAATTCTTGATAACTATTATAACGTGTTTTTTCTTCGATAAGACGTTGATATTCTTTATTTATCTCCTCGTAATTCCTCCGTTCTTCGTCAACCAATGTAGATATCTCTTTGATCTCTTCTTTCTCGCCCTCTACAATTTCCTTCAATCTAGATATATCTATATTTATATCTTCCTTTTTCTTTTCAAATTCTTTAATCTTTTCTGATAGAATCTCTATTTTACTACGACCTGTTTTTTGGTCTAATAGCGTTATACTTAATCTATCTACAAGTGTTTTCTTAGTTTTCCTATCTATATTTATCTCTCTAATTACTTCATCTAAAGCATCTATACCTAACATTCTAAGTATAAGTGGTCTCCTCTCGCTTGCATTCATATTAGATAGAGCATTGAGTTCCTTTTGTTTAGCAAAAACTGAGGTGAAAAATGATTTGAAATCCATCCCAAGGGTTTTCTGTATAAAAGATGTTACAGCACCTGCTCCCTGAGCCATTATCTTAGAATTCATAAATGCAATGGCAGATGGAGAAAGAGTTTTACCAGTCATCTCCCTTATAACCTTATATGCATTTCCTTCGAAAATAAATTCTAATTCCACTCTACAAGGTTCTCTAGGAGAAGCGCCGTTTCTCTTAATTTGATCAATAGAAGTTCTAGCTGCTGGTGAACCATAGAGCGCCCAAGCTACTGCTTCAAATATAGTTGATTTACCAACTCCATTTAAACCTATTACACCAATTATTCCATCTGGAAATTCAATGTTAACCTCTTTGAATCTACGATAATTCTTCAAATTCAAGGTTTTAAGAATCATATCTATTTACCTTCTATCCTCGATATGTATTCTAAACCAAGTTTAAGCAATTCTTCTCTTTCCTCTATCTGCTGCATGGATATATATCTTCTAAACTCATTTGATAAAACATCTATTTTAGCTTGACTTCTATATTCTATAATATTATCATGTACTATAGATGTTTTTAATTCAAAATGAAAAGCTTTCTTAGTTTTCTCTTTTACATCTTGAAAATCAAAGTTTCTATATATATGAACAGGTATATTTTCAAGAGTGATACGAACTATAGCATCTTCTAAACTAATAGATCCAAGCTCCTTGGATAAAATATTCATTATACTATCTATATCTAGATTTCTACAATCAATAGAAGGTAAATCGATAAAAGTTCTAGTTTCTATAGGTTTAAATATAAATGAGAAATCCTTTCCTTCTAATATACCTTCTATAAAACCTTTTTTAGATTCCGCTTCAGAAAAACTAAATGTTTCTGTAGAACCAGAATAAAAAGCTCTCTCTGAAAGTTTCGTATAAATATGATAATGACCTAAAGCTATATAATCAAAACCTATAGAGAAGATGTCTCTAGGAATAATCAACTCGTTGAACTCACCCATAGTAAATATTCCAATACCTTTGATAGAGCCATGTAAAAGTATTATATTATAATCAGCATTGTTTTCAACATCAAGATTTTTAATAGTATCTTGAAACTCCTCTATAGAATAGGTTTGTGGGATTGCATGAATCACAACCGTCTTATCTTTAATATCAAGTTTTATCTTCTCATAACCATTCTTATATACAGGATAAATATATTCTATATGATCTAAAACAGAAAATATATGCCCTGTTTCTCTAAGTCTAGGATGCTCATGATTTCCAGATATTACTATAAAAGGTATATGTTTCTTGGATAATCTTAGAAGTTGATCTACGGTAAAAGATATAGCTCTATTATTCGGTCTAACAGAGTCAAATAAATCCCCTGCATGGAGTATAAAATCTGGGGGGTTCTCAATAGCATAATCTATAACCTGTTTAAAAGCATTGTATATATCTATCTCTCTTTGATTAACCCCATCTTCATTTATACGACGATATGCTGAGAAACCAAGATGAGTATCTGCTATATGTAGAAACCTCATTTTCTCCTCCATTTCATAGATGCAACTTCACCTGTAATAGTTATAGGATCAAAAGTAGGTGCTATAGGTGGAGCATAAGCAGTTTCAAGGTCTCTAAAATCATCGATATGCATCTGATTTCTAACTGCACATGCAATAGTGTTAATTCTTTGAGCTGCATTTTCACCAAATACCTGTCCACCTATTACAACGCCTTTTTCTCTATCAACTAATATTTTAACAGTTACAGGGTTACCCCCTGGATAATATTCAGGTAGAGAACTACCGGTATATCTAGCTGAAATTATATCATTTGATATCCTATGGGAGGGTACTCCAACAGATGCTACCTCTATATTGAAAAACCTAGAAGTACAAGTTTGAAGGAATCCCCTTGGTAGGAAACGATTCCCTCCAGCTGCATTTACTCCAGCTACTATACCTTGACGTACTGCAATACTACCTAGACCAACTAACATAGAGTTACCTGTTATAAAATCATGATACTCTGTACAATCTCCTATAGCATATATATTAGGTATAGAAGTCATGCATCTATTATTGACAATAACCCCACCCGTTTCACCTATTCTACAACCTATTTGTTGTGCCAGTGTAACCTCTGGTTTAGTACCAGTTGCAATAACTAATAAATCTACATCCATCTTCATTTGTTCTTTTGTCTCAGTATTTCTAAGAGTTATTGAATCCACGTATCCATTGTTTATATGTACTTCTTCAACTAGATGGTTAACTAATATAGTTAGATATTTAGATAATTCTTTTTGAATAGATATTGACATATCTTTATCTAATGTATTTGGTAGAATAGAGGGTAGAGCTTCTACTATAGTAACATCTTTAATCCTTTTATGAAAACTCTCTGCTAACTCTAAACCTATGAATCCAGCGCCAACTATAACTGGTTTATCAATCTCATCTAATATACTTACAATGCCTTTCCCATCTTCTATGGTACGCAGTAGGAAAACATTTTTAGGTAAACTCTTTTCTAGATTTTTAATAGGTGGAATCCTTGCCTCGGCACCTGTTGCTATAATTAAAGAGGTATATGGAAAAACAATTTCCTCATTATTCTTTCTCGCTATGACTTGTTTATTCTCTACATCAATTGTTTCAACAATTGTTTCTAGATATAAATCTATCCTAGCTTTTTTAAACCATTCCTCTGAGAATTCTACTAGATCATCAAATGAAGGGATACCATTGGATATAACATAGGGTAGACCGCATTTAGAATATTGAGAATATTTTCCTTTCTCTAGAATAACTACAGGTATTTTTCTATCAGTTTTTCTTGCAAATTGCGCTGCAGTTCCACCAGCTGCTCCGCATCCTATTATAACAATTCCTGGTTCCATCTTTACAAAAACCCTAGATAGACTATCAAAATTCTTTTCTTTAAACTTTTGATTATCTTAAAACAAAACTTTTGCACTTTTGAAAAAACAATCAAAGGTTACCTAGATAAACAAGCATACAATTTATCCCATGTTTGGGATGGGATGAAAATATGTTGTTCACACCAGATATAGATATATTTGGTGAGAAGCTAGAGGTTTATCGTAACTGTTTCTCTAAACCACAGTGGAGGCATTTTAAAACCTATATGAATG
>Ga0180300_10000483_pt1 | contig 17477 bp, 19 predicted proteins | sample GuaBasSediGuay15_FD_121798 | JGI IMG/M metagenome (GOLD analysis project Ga0180300, IMG submission 121798) | Subseafloor sediment microbial communities from Guaymas Basin, Gulf of California, Mexico - Guay15, Core 4569-2, 21-24 cm | ecosystem: Environmental > Aquatic > Marine > Hydrothermal... | reverse complement strand
GTTCAATAGTTCTGAAGAAGAAGTAGTACTCCATTATGAAGAGCGGTTCGTACAAATAGCATTCCATCGCCTTGAGAAACCCTCAAGCAACCCTTATCGTGGTAGTTACCAAGGCAGTCAAAACTTAAAGCTTTCAAAAAGAAAAATAAGATAAGTTCTATTCTCTTCAATTTTCATAGTTAAATTAGTATTATTATCATGCCACAAGAATTTCAAAAATAGTTTTACATAGAAATATAAGTGAAAGGAGAAAATAGAAGGGAGTTCAGCCGAAGAGTGCACCAAGTCCAGCGAGTGCCTCTTCTTCCTTCTCCTCTTCCTCTTCTTCCTCTTCTGCTGGAGCTTCTTCTGCTGGAGCCTCAGCTGCAGGAGCTGCAGCTGGAGCTGCTGCAACTGCAACAGGCATTGCAGCTTTTTCAATAACTTCCTCAATATTAACTCCCTCAAGAGCTGCAACGAGAGCCTTCACTCTTGCATCATCAGCTTCTACACCAGCAGCCTGAAGGACACCCTTTATGCTTTCTTCAGTTATCTCCTTACCAGCGGCGTGTAACAATAAAGCAGCGTATACATACTCCATCTTTTGCACCTCCAAGTTATCTTTATTTCCCATTATTAGATGCGCATTAACCAAATAAGGCTCCCAACCCAGCGAGAGCCTCTTCTTCCTCTTTCTCCTCTTCTTCTTCCTCTTCTTCAACCTTCTTCTCAGCCTCTTCAGCTGGCTGAGGCTGAGCCGCTATAACTTGTGCTTGTTGGTTTAAAAGCTCTTTGGTCTTCTCATCAAGCAACTCCTCTGGTAACTCTTGAGCTATAAACAATGCAATTCTGAAGGCTTTGCCAAGTATGTCTCCAGCAGTCTCCTTGGTAATGTAACCTGCTTCCACTGCAACGTTCTTTGCGCCAAGGAATGCCTTTTGAATAATTGCCTCGATTGTTTGCTTTGTTGGATATACTACGTTAACGGAGAGATTGAATGCATGCACATAAGCCTGTTGAAGCATACTGATGTATTGTTCCTCATCAATTGCAAGTACTTCTGGTGTATAAACGATTCCGTGCTCGTATGCAGCAAGTAACTTAAGTCCCACTTCAAGGGGCTCAATTCCAAGCTGGTTAAGTATATTAGCCAGCTGGGGAGTTATAATCTCGCCTGCCTTTAATACAACTGTATCTTTTTGTATTGATACCTTACCTTTCTCAATTCTTGCAGGAATTCCTAACGCTTGCATCTCACCAACAAGAGGTCCGGGGGATAATGGTGTTGGCCCTGCTGGAACTACAACATCTCTTGGGGCTGGGACTCCTGCTTTTGCCGGGGCAGGTTTTTTGCTCTCTTCAAGGAACTTGTAAAGTTTGAATGGATTCATCTTAGTAACAAGTATGCCTGCTCCACCTTGAATGTGCTCGATAAGCTTTTCAATATTTGAGTCGTTAAGTTCTTGTGCTGCTCTTTTGAGAGCGAGCTCAATGAGAGTATTCCTTGAAACTCTAAGAACTGCCTTATCTCTAAGGCTCTCTCTCATCTTGGACAAAGGATATGCTGGAACATCTGCTACATCAACTAGGGCTATTACTGGATAATCTTGAAGAAGCTTGGCAAGCTCTTCTACTTCCTTTTTCTTCCACTCAGCAACATGAGCCATTCATATCACCCCTCTATTTTTACAGCTGGGCCCATTGTTGTTTTGATGTATGCTGACTTGAGTTGGTTTTCTCCCCTCTCAAGCTTTCCTATTATTGCGTTTAGCACTGTCTCAACGTTCTCAGCAACTTTTTCATCTTCCATGGACTCTGTTCCAACCGGAGCATGTACTACTGGATTGTTCTTAAGCTGTATTCTAACTGTCTTTTTAAGTCTCTCAACAAACGGGGTAAGATCCGTTATTGTTGGTGGGACTACAACAGGCATCTTATTCCTTGGACCCAAGTACCTACCTAAGTACCTACCAATCTTTGGCATCAATGGGGCAGCCGCAATGAAAAAGTCGTAGTTCTTTGCTATTTTCCTCGCAGCCCTTGGATTGCTCCCCAATTCTTCTAATTCCTCACCACTAATAATATCAAGCCCAAGCTTTTTAGCCGCCTCGGCAACGGCACCATCAGCGATGACCGCGATTTTTGGTTCCTTCCCACGACCATGTGGCAGAATAACCTCAAGCTTAAACCTATTCTCAGGTTTTTTAAGATCAATATCCTTGAGGTTTACTGCCACTTCGAGGGTCTGTGTGAAGTTACGCGGCTTAGCCCGGGCCTTTGCCTCCTTCACCGCTTCCACGATTTTTTGCCTATCAAAGGCCATTTTTCCGACCTCCACTTTTTTATTTAAACCGGAAGGAAAAATCAAAAATTCGTAAAAAGAGAGATTTTTAAACTTTTCCCTCACTCTTCCTTTGCAAATATCTCATCATAAATTCCCTCATCAATTTCCTTCTGCACTTCTCTTGGATCTTTGCCTTCAATAGTGACACCCATGCTTAAAGCCGTCCCTATAACCTCCTTAGCAGCTGTTTTTAAAGCAGCTGCAAGCATTTGCTGCTTCTTTGCTCTAACAATCCTGACTACTTGTTCCATTGTTAGATTACCAACAATTGCCCTTGTAGGTTCACTTGAACCCTTCTCCAATCCAAGTTCTTTCTTTATTAGTTGACTTACTGGTGGTGTTCCTACTTCCACATCAAATTGTCTTGTTACTGGGTCAACAATTATCTTAACCGGAACTTGCATTCCCGTAAAATCCTTGGTAGCTTCATTTATCCTGTCAACAACTTGTTTAACATTTAACCCTAATGGACCAATGGCTGGACCCAATGGAGGACCAGGAGTAGCCTTACCACCTTCAACTAACACCTCAACGATTTGTTTCTTTGCCATTCTCTTCACCCCTCTACTCCTCTGAGCGTTTGCTTATAAGCCTAACGTATTCTCCCCTAACAGTTACAGGGATTGGTACTATTGCTCCAATCAGCTCAACCACAATTTCGTCTTTTGACTCATCAACTCTAACTACTTTGGCCTTCTCGCCCTTGAATGGGCCAGCGATTAATTCAACAATGTCTCCAGGCTCAAATCCACTAACAGCTGGCTTCTCTTCAAGGAAATGCTCTATTTCACTAAAAGATATTGGGCCGGGAAGTGCACCTTTTGCATGCCTGATGCCCCTTATGGCCTCATCTACAGCAGCTTTTTCCGCTGCTTCAACAAATATATATCCTCTAACCTTCGAGGGTGAGAGTATCGCCAGGACAGGCAAGTTGTAAGTTTTAGCCTTACTGTAAATCAACTTAGCCGTGTTCTCCTCTTGGCCTACTGTTACACGTACTGCGAATATTTTACTCTCACTCATCTTTACCACCGCTCAAGTTCAAGTCCCTTGAACCAAAGATCCAATAACACGAATAATCATTCCAATAACACCGATTAAAATTATTCCAAGGCCAGTTATTTTAGCGGCAAGCTTGTATTCTTTCCAGCCTGGTTTTTTTGTGACTAGGAAAACCCTTTTGGACTCAGATATGAAACTTTTAAATTTTTCCATGTAACTCTCAGCCATTTTCAACACCCCATCGCAACCTTCAGAGTTGACTATTCCTAAAGTATTTAAAAGTTATCCTTCTATCAACAAACACAACTTAGGAAAAATCTCTCAAAAAATAAATGCAAAAAGTAGGCCCTTTAAAGCTCAGTCAAATCTATCTTAACGACCTTTCTTTCTTCTTCAAGAGAATATGGTGCTTCGGCTTCTTCGACAATAGCGTACGGTGAGCTTACTCCCGTTACAACAACCATTACTCTTATTGTCTTTTCAAGGTCAGGATCTAGCTGAATTCCCCAAATAACTTGCGCTTCTGGATCGAGTTTGCTTGTGACGAGCTCAATTATTTGTTGGGCCTCTTCAAGCTTAACGTCACTTCCTGCAATACTGATCAACGCACCCTTAGCTCCGCTAATATCCACGTCCAAAAGTGGGCTGTTCAAAGCTTGATTCGCGGCTTCTAATGCCCTCTTTTCACTATCACTTTCCCCAATACCAATCATCGCAATGCCGCCATCTTTCATGACTGCCCTTACATCAGCAAAGTCGAGGTTAATGAGACCTGGCCTAGTGATGAGCTCGGTAATTCCTTTAACAGCTTGCACAAGAATCTCATCTGAAACCTTAAATGCCATTTGAATTGGCAAATTCGGAGCCACTTCCATAAGCTTGTCATTGGGGATTACAATTACAGTATCGCTGTTTTTCCTAAGTCTTTCGAGACCATACTCCGCATTCTTGATTCTCCTTATACCCTCAACAGTGAATGGAAGTGTGACTACTGAAACTGTTAACGCTCCCATTTTCTTTGCAAGCTCAGCAACTATTGGGGCACCACCGGTACCAGTACCCCCACCCAGACCACAAGTAATAAATACCATGTCAGCCCCTTCAAGAGCATCCCTAACGTCTCTTTCACTTTCTTTAGCAGCTTCTTCGCCAACCTTTGGGTTATTTCCTGCACCAAGACCTCTTGTGAGATCCTTACCAATTAAAATCTTTTTATGGGCTCTTACTTTTAAAAGATCTTGAGCATCAGTATTAACCGCAATCACCTTTGCTCCTTGAATTCCAACTTCCATCATCCTATTAATGGTATTACAGCCAGCGCCACCAACACCAATAACATAGATCTTTGCTTGTACTTGCTCCAAAATCTTCTTAAGCTCTTCATCAATGTCAGAAGCTGGTGTTTGAACCTCAACTGCAGTGGTTGCTTCTGCTGATGTCCTTTCTATTGCACTTTCAATCAATTTCAACATTTTTTCACCCTCCATCTGATAACAGTTCTAAATGTTTTTTCACATTCTCTACATATATAAACCTTAGCTAAGTTTGTTCAACTGATATTTAAATGTGTACTTTCAAACCTTTAAACGTTTCGCTTCTTTGTTAGTCTTTAATAAACTCCAAATCCAACTCTTCCGCAATATTCCTTGCCATCTGTTTGGTCTCACCTCTACTGCCCTTCCAATCTACATAAATTCCATGTACTCTTCCTGAGGTTCTGTTTATAGCTTTAATTAACAGCTCCTTAGAAAGAGGGTGTGCATATTTCGCCGCTATATGAGAAAATGCAAGTTCTGAATTTAAGGCCACTTTAGTCTGTTTTGGAGCATAATGACCCCCACCAATCCCGACTGCTATTTTGAACTTACTTTTTTGATAATTCTCCAGCACATGTACAATTGTCTCTGCAACTATTTCCCCTGCTTTATCGTTCCTCCATTCCTCTTCACTGGAACCAATTTCTATAAAAAGAGAAGGTACTTCAAGCTCACTCGGACCGTGATGTGTTGCTTCGTAACATACTATCCAGTCTAGGGTATTTAATTCGTGCAACTTTAAAAGTGCAAGTTTCATTGCCCTAGCCTCTGCAATAGCCAAGCTCTCATCTCTTCCTCCATACATTGCCTTTCCCCAGTTTCCAGTTACATGGGTAGTCAACGCTGGGAGCTTTTGCTGACTCGAATGTCTTGATGCAAAGATTATTATCTCTGGAGTTATGTTGAGCTGTTTTGCTATCTCTCTGTCCAAGTTATCGTAATATATCATCTCCTTATCTGTTGTTAATAGAATAATATCTTTCCAACGATAAACTTGAGCTCCATCGAATTCCTGCTCTATCTCCTTAAATTCAAAATGCTCAATCAACTTATGCCTAATGTTCATAGATGCTAGATCAACGCTGGTTGTCGTTATGATCTTCATCTAAACATACCCCCAAAAGCCCAAAAACATAGTTAGATTAGCTATTAATAAAAGTTGTTATGACACCATATATCTTTCACACCATTTCCAGAGTTTACATTTATAAAGTTAATCCGGCTTATAACCTAGATCTTTTGAAATATTCGATAAAATTTTAGAAACAAATATGCCAATATGTAAAATTTTTCATTATATTAACCAGATAAATTGAACTTTGTAATGTTTTACAAGCTTGTAAACGCAAAATATATAATACCACACACATATTCACTAACATCTGTAAAACCACCCCAATGATGGGATATGTACAATGATGATCTGAGGGGTGTCAATGGCCATATATGTACATGAGGTGATTGATATGGAAAAACAAATGGAAAGTGCAATTTCCACATTTAATGTTGAAGAATCCCCCTGGGGTTTAAAGCAGGGAATTAACTATGAAAATTTTTTGAAAATTTTTGAACCTCTCCCTGAAATTAAAGAAATCCTGCTCACCAGCGAAAACGTTGAGGAGGCAAGAGACAAGCTAAGGAAGTTCGCTGAAGATTTGCTATGGAAGTACAAGAATGGAGAGATTGAGGTTGATGCAATGGACAGGTGGCTTGCAGTTGAAGCTATCAACGTGTTTCTAAACATAATTTCCGAATATGGAGAAAAAGTTGCTGGATTTTCAACACTAGAGTATCTCTGGAAGGCTACAAAAGGTGATAAAAGGGTTCTTGGAATCATTACTGAGGGTTTTGTAGAAGAATTCAAACACTTGTTTAAAGCAATGGCTGGAGTAACTGGATATTCAAAAGGATGGCTTGGGCCAAAACTTGAAGCTGCTGGTGTCAAATTTGTTGATTTTAGCAAAATTAAAGGAAGAAAAGCTGCCCTCATGAGATCGGAATACCTCGATAAGGTCTGGGACTACATTGAGGGATACCTCAAGAAATACCCAAGCGGTCTTGACAAGCATATTATCGAAAAGAGAAAGAAGCAGAGAGAAAAACTTATGGAATACTGGGGTATAACCGAAGATGAGTGGTTCGACTATAGATGGCAGTTCTCCCACGTGCTAAAGAGGGAAAAAGGCCTTGAAACACTTAGAGAGCTAAATGGATTGGGAATAGTAAAAGTTCCAGAAGAAGACCTAAAACAAGTAGAAATTGCTGTAAAATACAGCATACCTTGGGGAATTACACCGTACTATCTCCACCTCTGGGACTTTGAAAATCCATATAAAGAAGACAGACATGTAAGAAGACAGGTAATGCCACCAACATGGTATGTCTCAAATATGCTTCAGCACAAGGAGGACAGAGAATACTACTTTGATTTCATGGGAGAACACGACACGTCACCACTTGACCTTATTACAAGAAGATATGTCACAATAGCGATTCTCAAAGCTTACGATACATGCCCACAGATATGTGTTTACTGTCAGAGAAACTGGGAAGTTCTTGAGCCATTCATGCCAAGTGGATTCCCGGGATGGGACAAGATTGAAGCAGCAATAGAGTGGTTTGGCGAGCATGAGTCTATGATCGACGTCCTCATTACCGGTGGAGACCCCTTAGCTCTAAGTGACAAGATAATCGATAAGATAATGAGTAGGCTTTCAGAATTTGATCATGTGATCAACCTCAGATGGGGCAGTAGAATACCTGTCACGGTTCCAATGAGAATTACTAATAGCTTAGCGGAGATTTTAGCTTCATACATCGAGCCAGGACGGAGAAATGTTCATGTCGTAACACATGTTGAGACCGCTTATGAAGTCACTCCTGAGATGGGGGATGCAGTGTATAAACTAAGAAGGCAAGGGATTTACCTCTATAACCAGCTTGTTTACCAAAGAAATGTTAGCAGAAGGTTTGAAAACGTTGCACTAAGAATCGCATTGAAGAAAGTTGGTATCGATCCATACTACACGTTCTATCCAAAGGGCAAAATTGAGCAGAAAGACTATCTCGTGCCAATTGCAAGAGTTGTCCAAGAGAGAAAAGAGGAAGCAAGATTACTCCCCGGAATATTCAGAACAGACGAACCCATCTTCAATGTCCCAAGAATGGGTAAAAATCATCTGAGAGCATGGCAGGACAGAGAACTAGTTGGAATCAGACCAGATGGAAGCAGGATCTATCTTATGCATCCATGGGAGAAAGGTATCAGCGAGACCAAACTCTATACATATCCAGATGCCCCAATCAAAGAGTACCTCGAGTATCTTGAGAGCATAGGAGAAGACCCTAATGACTACTGGACAATCTGGTATTACTACTGAAAAATTTTCGCCTCTCTACCCTTTCATTTTAAACAAAAGAAGAAACAAAAAATATATAATGTTCAAGTTTGTAAACAAATGTTGGGATATAATCCCCGTATGTGTGAGGTGAAGAAGAATGAGAAAGTGGAAGACTCTAGGGGTGGTTTTTGTTTTGGTATTGGCTTTGGTCGCTGCCGGATGTACCCAACAAACAACCACAACCGGCACACAAACCCCAACCCAAACTCCGATAGTTACAAAGACTGAAGAAGGAAAGTATGAGATAACAATTTACACTGGTTCTGGACCTGGTAGTGTGTATTTTGCCATTGGTTCCATGCTTGCAAAAGTTACAAATAAGAAGAGTGATCTGATTGCAGCTAAAGCAGTTACAAGCGGTGCAAGTGTTGCTAATGCCAAGGCTGTTGGAAAAGCCGAAGCTCAAGTAGCAATTATACAGAACGATGTTACCTGGTACGCTTGGGAAGGGAAGTACCAGTTTGAAGGCAATCCAATTAAAGTTCTTAGAGGTGTTGGTACACTTTACCCAGAGCCAATTCAGATTGTTGTAAGAGCTGACAGCGACATAAAGACCCTCGAAGACTTGGCTGGTAAGAAGGTTGTAGTTGGTGCTGCTGGAAGCGGTTGTGCCGCAACAGCTGAAAGAATCTTAAAAGCAGCTGAAGTCTGGGATAAAATCGAGCCAGTTTATCAGACTTTCGAAGAGGCAGCCCAGAGCTTAGTTCTCGGACAGGTTGATGCAGAGTTCACAGTTATTGCTTACCCAGCACCAGCAATTAATCAGATTGCAGTCAAAGTTCCAGTCAGATTAATTCCAGTTCCAGATGATGTTATAAAGAAACTCCATGACCAAGGATATCCATTCTATGTTAAGGTAGTTATTCCAAAGGGAACATACAACGGAATGACTGAGGATGCCCAAACAGTAGCCGTTAAGTCCACCCTCGTTGTCCACAAAGACCTTCCAGATGAAGCCGTTTACGAAATTACCAAGATTCTTTATGAAAACATTGAGGAGCTGGCTAAAGCCCACCAGGTAGCAAAGCAGATTGATATAAACCACGCATTTGATGGTCTAATGATCCCACTCCACCCAGGAGCCGTCAAGTATTATGAAGAGCACGGAATAACAGTGCCTGAAGATCTCAAGGGATGATGGGGTGGAATTTTTGAAGAAATTTTTTCTTTTTTTCTTGCTTTTGATTATAATCATGCTCTTTTTTCCGGTCTCTGTGATTGGGATAGAGTTTAATGATACCAGATGTTACTATTTTCTTAGCTCAAATTCCACACTTGAAATTGATTACACTCACAGCGTTTCTCTAACCAAGGTTGTAGATACATATCGAGTTTCGAAAGATGGCATTTATGCTTTTCAAGAAAAATGGCAGGAATTTCTTGCAGGGCAACCTACAAACTTCGATTATAGAGCAGGTGAATTCTATGTAAAGAACTTAAACATATTTCTGGGAAAATCTTGGGAATATTGGTTTATTCCGGTTAATAATGCCACTGTAAAACTTGATGGAAAGGTTATATTTATTCAACCAAAAGAAGAAGGCATTATGAAAATTGAGATTAGAAGAGCTCCGATTTTGGTGATAATAAGCAGGAGGTGTTAGTAATGGGAGAAAATCTTGAAAAGATCGAAAAAAAGATAGTGCTTGAAAAAACAAGAACACTCCCCCCTAAACTGGAAAATATAGTAAAAGCAGCAGCAATCTTAATAGGTCTCTTTGAAATCCTGTTTATATTCAACTTTACTTTTACGGTATATTCCCTCTTTGACAAGTTAGGTGTGAAAATTGGGATACTGAAGTTTGACTTCCAAGATCAGCAAGTAATGGCATTCGTCTTAGGTATGATATTCGTTATAGCATTCCTTAGATATCCGATAATAAAGAAAGAGAAGTACCTCAAAAAAGTGCAACTGATAGATTACATCCTAATACTTCTTGGACTAGCAGCGGCACTGTACAAATTCTGGAGATGGCCAACTTACATGGTATACTATGATGTTAACCAGATTGATGTTATATTTGGCTTCCTCGCCATAATCTTGGTCTTAGAAGCCACAAGAAGAGCAATAGGATGGATTCTACCGACAATAGTCACAGTATTTATACTTTATGGAATTAGAGATGCAGGTTTCAACTGGACCCGCATAGCCCAGTATTTATATCTTGACCAGGGCATTTTTGGTATTCCATTCTACGTTATGACAATTTATGTCTTTGCGTTTGTGTTCTTTGGCGCATTCCTGCTGAAAATTGGAGTTAGTGACTATATTACAGAGTTCATGATATCCATCTTTGGACCAAGACCAGGTGGTCCAGCAAAGTCAGCAGTAATTTCAAGTGGTATGATGGGAACAGTAAGTGGAAGCTCAGTTGCTAATGTTTTAACAACAGGAACTTTCACGATCCCACTTATGAAAAAAGCTGGTTATCCACCAGAAATAGCCGGTGCCGTTGAACCTGTAGCTTCAACAGGGGGGCAGCTGATGCCACCAGTAATGGGAGCTGCTGCGTTCATTATGGCCCAGTTTCTTGGGGTTCCATATAACAAGCTCATCATTGCAGCAGTGTTGCCAGCGTTGATTTACTACTCGGGTGTCTACCTATTTATTGACCTCGAGACCAAGCGTTTAGGCCTAAAAGGAATACCAAGGGAGCAGTTTAAGCCCATTAGATACTTCCTAAGAAAGCTGTACATATTATTGCCGATTCTCGTAATTACTGTCGCATTAGTATGGGGGATTGCACCACACATTGCAGCAGTTTCCTCATTAGGTATTGCAATCTGGGTTGCATGGATTTCAAAAGATGAGATTCCAGGGCATGAGCAACTTTATGTTGCAACACTTCTTATCACGACCCTCTTGATGTTTACAGGTAGAGAAATTGCAAAACCCATTGGCATAGTACTGCTGGTACTTGGTTTGACACTTGTAGTCATGGCAGTTGCAACTGATAAGGTTCAATTTAACGAAAAGTTCTACATAAGCATGCTGTTTGTATTCCTTATGGCACTTGGAAAGTTCCTTTACATGAGGAAAGAGGAAATCCTCTTAATGAGCGGTGTTTTTGGAATAATCTTCTCTCTGATAGTAGGATACAAATCCAAGACAGAAGCCGGTAAAGCAATGTATTCAGCAACCTATGAATCTATGATAAGCGCTGGTAAAACAAGCACAACAGTTATGCTTGCAGCTGCAAGTGCTGGTTTAATCCAAGGTGTTCTAACAATGACCGGACTCGTCACATCTCTTGGATACAAGCTTGTTGACTTAGCTGGAGGACATCTGCTGTTGCTCTTAATGATGGCAATGATATTCAGCCTCATTCTTGGTATGGGTGTACCAACAACTGCAAACTATGTCATTACATCATTAGTAGCAGCTCCAGCAGTCTTTAATGCTGTAGCAAGCAATCCAGTTTATTCTGCATCAGTTCCAGGCTATACAGCGCCAATAGCCCTTCTAGCAGCTCACTTCTTCGTATTCTACTTTGGTATACTTGCAGACCTGACACCACCCGTCGCGTTGGCAGCATATGCAGGCTCAGCATTAGCTGGCGGTGACTTCTGGAAGACGGCAACCAACTCAGTTAAATATGCTCTAGCTGGATATGTCGGACCATATATTTATTTCACCCATCCAGAGATGTTCTTAATAACCGTAGAGAACTGGACGACAACAACAGCCCTTCAAGTACTTTACGAGTTTGGGGCTACACTTTTGGCCATGTATCTCTTGGCAATCTCACTCACTGGGTGGTTCCAGAAAAACCTTAGAAAAGAGGTAAGAGCAGTTATTGGAGCAATAGGCATTGCTGCAGCAAGCCTCAATGTAATTCCAGTGATAATTGGAGTGGCAGTTATTATAGGACTTAGAGTATTTGTGAAAAAGATTAGGAGTTAACCTCTTTACTTTTCTCAAATCTAAAGTACCTAGGTAAGCCATCAAACTATACATGAAAGGCTTCAATGCCAGAATCCTTAGAATCAGTCATGTGATAGCTTGAGAAATATCACCAAAATTATAGGAACATGCTTATAGTAATGCCTTATGTACTGAAAACTCTTGCTGCTTAAGTAACAACAAGCGAAACTAAAACACACCTGAAGTTATAGAAAGAGCTATATGTTTCACCATTGTAATATACCGATGGTGAACATAATGTTGAAACATTATCCAAAAGAAATGGCAAGATATGACATCCGAAGTAAGCCTGGTAGTAAAGAAAAGATTTTAGATCGGGTTGCAAAAGCAGCATATGATAATGATAGAGCATATGAAGGTTGCGCAAGATGTGTACTTGCAGCACTTCATCACCACCTCCATCTTACCGATGATGAGCGAGAGTTTAAGGGTGCATTAAAAGCCAGTACAGGTCTTGCTGCAGGGATTGCTCGAAAGGGAGAAACTTGTGGTGCTCTTATAGGTGCCATTATGGCGGTGGGCTTAGTAGAGGGTACCGAGCACTTGAATGATTTTGATGGCTATGTAAAAACTATGGAAGCAGCGACGAAAGTGTTTGATGAATTTAAAAAACATTTTGGAACAGTAAAGTGCTTTGAAATTCAAGAAAAACTCCTTGGAAGACACTATGATTTTTGGAAAGATGAAGATGCTGAAGCATGGTATAAAGATGGAGGGCTTGATGTCTGTCCAGGTGTATGTGCAATAGCAGCGAGGATAGCTGCGGAAGTTATATTCACTTTACAAAAAGAAGAAGATAAGATGTAAATAACATATTAAGAGTTATTTCTCTTATATCTAAGGGAAGTTAGGAGGTGTATCTTATGGAGTTGGAGGGTATTCATGAGAATGCAAAGAGACTTATGGAAATTTTGCGTTTGCGTACACCACCATTAGCTATTAAAATGCTGAAAAGCGAAGCGGAAATCCCACCAAATGCAGTAAGACCCTTAAGGAATATGGGTCACCACTTAGACCTTTGCCAAGCTTTTGCAATGTCACGATGGGGCGGAAAAACCATTGCCATGCTAAAAGAAGACATGTGGTGCTTCGAGCCAGTCGTAGGGTATGGGTTAGCGGAACCACCACAAGAATTTTTAGAGGGAGAGAACAGGTCCCCCTTCTCCATAATGACTCGCGAGGCTGCTAAAAAATGGGCTCACTCATTCCCCTGCTTAAAAGTAGGAGAGTATGTTGGAATCCTATCCTCCCCTTTAGTGAAGTGCACTTTTAAACCAGATTTATTCATCACTTACTGTGATCCATCACAATTAACTCAACTTTTGATAGCAAAGAACTGCATTGATGGGGAGGACATCACTTGCAGGTTGGGAGGGCACGCCGCGTGCGTTTACGCTGTTGTTCCAGTACTGCAGAATAAGCAGTGCGTGGTTGCTTCTCCTTGCAGGGGGGACAGACGCATTGCAATGACCCAGTATAATGAAATAATATTCTCAGCATCCATAGAAATGCTGAGAGAATTCGTAAAAGCACTCGAATACTTAGAAGAGCACGGGTGGGGTTACCCATGGATGTTCGAATTAAAACCAGAATATGAACTCTCTAACAATTACGCAAAAATCGGGGAGAAAATGGGGTTAAAGTATAACAAGTAGTATATCTCACTTGTGATCACTAATATCAAAGTGCGATCTTATTTCTCTTTTTTACTGAGACTTTGCTAATCGCTCATCTAGGTGTTTTGGCTGATGTTGGTTCTGAAAATCATCCTCACCTGTTATTCAGTACCAACGCTAGAAAATCCAAATAACCCTGCAATCACCTGACACTGGCACTACGATACTTCCTCAGATAAGCCCTCAGAAAACTATGCCTGTTTCCACAAGTATTAACGTGAACCTCACCACGTGCAAACTTCTTCCCAGAATGATTAACCCACTCGTGAGAACTGATAACATTCCCCAATCCTCCTTCAGAGAATCATAAATGGAGTACTCGTCAGTAAAAACCTTCAGTCCTCCCACAATTAAATTCCCAACCCGCTGCTTGAACTTCTGGGGAAACTCTCTTGGTAACGTACCTACTAGCAATCTCCTTAAGTGGATGGTTCCACAAGAACCTAAGAAAAGAGGTGAGGGCTATTATTGGCATAATAGTGCTTGCCGGTGCCACACTCCACGTAACGCCAATAGGCTTAGGTGTTGCTGTAGTTGTTGGGCTTAAGTTATTTGGAAAAACTTAGGGATTAACCCCTTCTTTTGCCTTTTGTAATTCCTCAACTATTGTCTGAGTTAAGTTCTGGATGTTTTGAGCCGCATTTATTATCGTCCTTCTAACCATTTGAACCACTACAAAAACTATTATTAACACAATAGCTATCATCATCAAATATTCAATAGCTGCCTGAGCATTTCTTTTCATTTTCATCCCCCGAGTGCATGAGCTATCTGCTTTGCTACAAATCCCGAAGCAATGATAAACCCAACAGCAACACCCACAGTTATCACAACAAACTCCACCAATTTATCTAAGATATACATTAACATTTTCTTCTCTTGCTCATTCATATTAACCACCATGTTAAAAATAACTATCAAAGAACTTAATAAATGTTTAGTTAAAAGACAAGGATAGTTAGTAAAGCATCACCTCGAAACCAAGCTCACTTAATAAATCAGCAAGTTCTTCACTATCCACATAAACCAAAAGATGGTGGTTTCCAAGAGTTCCATCTATGAAGTCCCCTGCTTCCTCAATTTTAAGCTTCATTTGAGTTCTGCACCGATATTCACTCCTTTCTTGTCCTACCACTTCAACTCCTGCAACTACAGCTTTTCTTCCTCTGATTTTTAATAAAGAGGCCCTTCCTTTTGGAAGGCTTACAGCAATTCCTACACCTTTTCCACTTTCAAAGTGTGATCTTAAAATATAGTTGGCAATTAACGGGGCAGTACAGTGGGCCAAAATTATATGATTCCCTCCATAATCTGCTATGTTACCCATAAAAGCTGGTTTGTCAAAGAATCTTCTCACTATAAGCATCCCCAATAGAGAATTTAGCTCCCCTTCACATGCGGCTGGAATTCCCTCTGCATTCAACATTGCTAATGCTAAACAGGGAGTTGCATTAAGTTTGTTAAGCATTTCAAAGCAACCTATGGCAAAGCCATCTAACTTATAATATTGGATTATTTTCTTTAAGCCTATATACATCCTGCCAGTTTTAACAAGATCTTCTCTTTGAGGCTCTTTAATATCCCTTGCTTTTGTAACTATACCTTCTACAGCTTTCCAACCTTCAGCCTCAGTTGTAGCATCGTAGTACTCGTAGAATTTTTTTAAGCTAATGTGGACATATGGGAGATTGAATTTTTCGTTTATTAACCACGTTGATGTCCTCCCGATAAGCCCTAACCTAATATTCAGAAACTTATTAAACAACTCCTTCATATCATCATACCCTAAAATTGCAGCTTTCAGTTCGTCAAAACTCTTCACAAGTGCTGTCGGGATTAGGTTGTCCCTAAAATACTCCCTAAGTTCTATTGCCGCAGCAATTGAGTTATTAAAAGAATCTCCAAAAAGAACTATTGGTTTTCGATAATAAGCAAACTCTTTGAGAGCATTTTCAGTGCCCCCTGTTAGTGGGTAAAGCACGATAATATCTACGTCTTTAAAGTCTACTTCCCTAGTATCCGATTTTGAGGATACAAAAACTCCCCCTTCTATCTCAAACTCGTTTGCAAGCCTCATCAGAAATTCGGAGACTTTCTTCTCAAATGCTTTTGGATTCGCTATTTCGCTAATTCCAAATACTACTCCTACTTTCATCTTAATAACCTCCAAAACCTTAACAGCTAAATGGAATTTAAGGTTACCGTTTTAAGGTCTAAGATATAATAATAGAGCGTGATAAAAATGATCCGCTTTATCCTTGACACAAGTATTTTTGTAAACCCTGAGATCAGAAATAGGTTTGGGGATAATCCCACAGAAGCCATGAAAAGTTTTTTAGAATATGCTGAACGTCTTTTTGGAAGAGTTGAGTTTTATATGCCTCCTGGAATTTATAAGGAAGTCAGCCATTTTGTGGAATTAGAGGAGGTCTCCCCAGATATAGAGCTATATATTGTTAAAAAACCTCCCAATGTTCATGATATCAAGATTCCGGCTTTTGTTGTTTATGAACTTATTGAGGATATAAGAAGAAGAATCGATAAAGGACTTAGAGTCGCAGAAAAGGCAGTTAGAGAGGGTGTAGTAGATAGCCAGAACGTAAATACAATAATACAAAAACTTCGGAGAAATTATAGAAAAGCTTTAAGAGAGGGAATAGTTGATAGCAAAGAAGATTTTGAGCTTATATTACTTGCCAAAGAACTGGACGCCACAATAGTCTCTGCAGATGTTGGTATTCTAACATGGGCCCAGAAAATGGGTATTAAATGGATCGATGCTGCTCGGTTCAAGGAAGTTCTAGATGAGTTAATAGAAAAGGTCTGAACTTTTTCAGAAGGATCAAATTTGTTCTAGAAGTTTCTTTCTTTTTTCTTCATACTCCTCCCCCCGTAACATTCAGTATGTCCCAATATTTGTCAAACTTAACTGAAACAAAAGGTAAAATCAGGATTGGTAATTATATTGCCCTTAAGATGCTCAATGAATAAAGTTTATTATACCAAATAACTTAACTTATGGTTAGGTGATTTCATGAATTTTGAAGAGAAAGTTCTCATTGGGATGGTTCATCTCAAACCCCTCCCCGGTTCTTATCTTTACGATGGAAATTTTGATGGAGTTGTAGAACACGCTATTAGTGAAGCAAAGAAGATTGAGGAGGCGGGCTTTGACGCCATAATGATTGAGAACTTCAATGATGTACCCTTTTCAAAAACCGTGGAACCTATAACCGTTGCTTCTATGACCTTCATTGCTAGAACAATAAAAGAAGAAATACCTCTCCCCCTTGGTATAAATGTTCTCAGAAACGATGCAATTGCGGCATATTCAATAGCCTACACTGTTAAAGCTGATTTCATCAGGGTAAATGTCCTAAGCGGAGTAGCATATACGGATCAGGGTGTAATCGAAGGGGTAGCACCCCAACTTGCAAGACTTAGAAAGCTTCTTCCCTCAAAAATCAAAGTGTTTGCAGACGTGCATGTCAAACATGCTCATCATTTTGGAGATTTTGAAGAGGCTTTGAGTGATGCAATTGAGAGGGGCTTGGCCGATGCCGTGATAATAAGCGGAAAAAGAACAGGAAATGAAGTCGATCTAAAAAAGCTCAAAAGAGCAAAAGAACTCTCAAATGTACCAGTTCTTGTAGGTTCTGGAACAACCTACGAAAACTTGCCAGAGCTGTGGAAATATGCAGATGGGTTTATAGTGGGAACCTGGATTAAGAAAGAGGGAAAAACAAATAATGATATTGACCCAGAACGGGCCAAAAAACTAGTAAACTTAGCTGAAAAGCTTAAGGCGTCCCCCTAAGCCTTTTTATTATATAT
>Ga0180300_10000482_pt1 | contig 17480 bp, 17 predicted proteins | sample GuaBasSediGuay15_FD_121798 | JGI IMG/M metagenome (GOLD analysis project Ga0180300, IMG submission 121798) | Subseafloor sediment microbial communities from Guaymas Basin, Gulf of California, Mexico - Guay15, Core 4569-2, 21-24 cm | ecosystem: Environmental > Aquatic > Marine > Hydrothermal... | reverse complement strand
CTTAGCGACTTCCTCTATTTTTGCTTCTCCCTTTCCTGCACATAATTTTATGACCGCAAATAGCGTTGCCTTCACTCTATCCGGTAGGAACCCCTCACCCTCGGTAAAAGCCAGATGCCACGTTTTTGAAAGAGGATTGTACATGAGTGAGAACCCCAGGAGAGATAACATGTATGAAACCCTCTCTAACGCCTTAATCGCACAAACTTCTCCAAAATCGTCCTCACGTAGGCCTAAGAGCCTTATTATCTCCCGTAGGGATATTCCTTTGCCTCCCAAAAGCCTGCTCAACAATGCCGTGACCTCATTCAATCATGATCACCTCGTTTTTGTCTTCAGATAGCGATAGTCTCCCCGAAGATATCAATCTGAGGAGTGCAACGAATGCCATCAGCGTGGACCATCGATCTCCCATTTTAACCACATTTTCTACGCTCGCCCTCCCTCCTTGCTCCGTTAAAAGCGAAAGTACCAGTCTAGACGCTCTTTTCAAGATATCCTCAAACCTTACGATACTTATCTCGACGTGTGGAGCCTCAGAGCCTAACTCTATATGCTCGGTGAGCTCTTCTGCTTCTAAGCACCTCCTCTTCTCCGATAGCGATTTTAATCTCTCGAATGCTCTTCTGAGATCGTCGATTCCAATAAAGGGGAACATCAATGGAACTCCGGCTATTTTGATCTCTGGTTGTTCTCCCTCAAGGTTCATTAGTATGAGGTTTGCTATTTCGCGGATCTCCCTCTCGATAAGATCCAAAATTCTTGCAATTATCCTTAATGCTTCCCTTAGATCCATATTGTCGATCTCGGCAAGCACCTTTGAAATTAGCAAATTTACGTCGCCACCGCTGCCCATCATAAGGGTCACCATTCCAGCTCTATTATCCTGCTAACGCCGCGGTCTTTCTGCAACACCACTCCGTAAATCTTATCGGCGAACAATCCGATGTCGGCGTGCTTATCCGGCACAAATACCAGCACCTGCCTTCCCTTTGAATTCTTACTGAGAATTTTCGCCGCAACGGTGCTATGCCTGATGTCTAAGAAGATGACCGGCTCGTCGTAGGCAAATATGCGGCTGTGCGATCTCCTCTGAAGTGCACATATGAACGCTATTGCTATGATTGTCTGTTGACCCTTACTGAAGGTCTTGATGGCACGTTCAACGCCATCGCCTGTTTTTGCCCTCATCACCAAGCCCAGTTCCTCGAAGCTACCATCCAATGTGGCGCTGCACCGTATGTCGATGTTGTTCTCCTCAAGCACGCTATTAACTTCCCTGATAATTGAATCCACCTCCTTCCTCAACTCCTCCAAGTACTTATCTTTCAACTTCTCCATGAGTTGGCTGACGGCACTTATTTTCCTCTCTACCTCGTTTATTCGCCTAGAAATTTCCTTTCGACTCTCCTGTAGCTGCTTTACCCTGTCCAGCACACTCTCATCGACTTCTCCCAGTTCTTCCAGTTCCTGCAATACCACCTCCTTGCGCGCCCTTATTTCTGCGATAGAGCGCACCTTCGAAGGGCGTTCGACTCCCATAATTTTAACCGAACTGTAGAGATTACCGAGTTCCTCCTCGATACGCCTAATCTCTTCCTCCAACGTCTCCATCTTCCTACTCACGTCCTGATATCTCTCATCGAATCTGCCCAACTCCTCACGAAGTTTCTCCTTGCGCTCTTTCAGTTTCGATATCTCCCTATCCACGCCCTCGATACTCGATTTGATTTCTTTTTTCTTCCCCTCCAGCAGTTCGACATTCTTCAGGCTTTTTCTCAAGTCGGCATCTGCCCTTTCCAACTCTTCCTCCAATTCGACCTTCACTGATGCCTTCTCGTTAATTCTGGTATCAATGCCTACGAGCATTTTCTCCAACTCTGTTATCAGATTTTTGCCCCTCTCAACCATCCTGTCCACTTTTTTCAACTCTCTATCGTTCCTCTTCAACCCTTTCTCTATAGCGTCCAGCATGCCAATGAGTTTATCGTAATCTGCCGGTTTCCGCCCCTCTATTTCCTTTAACCCTGCGAGCGCCTCGTCAACTCTCCTCTTATACTCTTCTAACTCTTTCTTCAACCGCGATACTCTCTCCTTAGCATTTTCTATCTCCTCACGCAGACGAAGCTTGCGCTCGTGGAGTTCTCTCCATTTCGGGATCAGGTTGAGCAACTCTCTTATTCTTTCCAACTCTCTCCCATATCGCTCTACGTCATCCGATAATTGCTTACGCTTCTCCTCCAAGGTCTTCCGCCTATCTTCCAACTCTTCGAGCATCGCTTGGAGCCTTTTAACGCTGAGGAGACCGCGAGGTTCCCGCCTTGCCACCATTTTAATGACGTAATTACGCCCCTCCACAACTTCGCCGTCCAGCGTGACGAATCTATAGTTGTACTTTCGGGAGAGTCTTATTGCACTATCTAGGTCTCTCACAACCACAACTCTGCCGCAGATATCCCTTATCACGGGTCTCAGTTCCTCGGGAAACGTTATCAGGTCTTCGAGCCATCCCACGACTCCCTCCTCCCTTAGCTCCTCCTTCTCCTCAACCCGCTCGACCTTGGGCATGTAGATCGATACTCCGCGTGCGCGGTACTTCCTTCTTCTGAGGTCGTTTAAGATGTCGTTTTGTATCTCTTTTAATATCTTGAGGTCCATCTCGTCAAATACCACGAACGATAAGAGATCCCCGCCAAATATTATTTCGACGACCTCCGCGTACTCGTCCGGGACCTCCATGTGCTTCATCAGCGGCCCCATAGCGTTAATGCCCCTTCTCTCAACTTCCTTTTCCAGCCTTGTGACCTCCTCCGGTATGCGTTTATCTCTGCTCAGAAGCTTCGCCCTCAACTCCCTAATCTCCCCGTCAAGGTTCGCCAGTTCCTTGGTGATCCTCCCCAGTTCTCCGATCAGTTCGCCCCTCTTCCTTTCGAGATCCTCCATTCTCCTCCTCAATTCTTCCTCGTTGTAATGCTCAATCTCCTCTCCAATTTCCTGAATCTCCTTGTTAACCTTCGCAAGTTCCTCATGTAGATCCCTGAGCCTGTCCATTTCGGCATCAACTTCTTTTTTCTTCTCCTCGAACGCCCTTCTCTCCGAATTATACAGTTCTCTTGCCTTAGACCATTCTCCTTCCCACTCACGATAGTCCTTGAGTTTGTTCTCGACCTCCCTCTTCCTCTCATGTAGTTTCTCGATCTTCTGCTCGATCCTTGCTCTTCTATGTTTCAGTTCTGTGACCCTTTTCTCAACATTTCTGATGCATCCCTCGAGGACCCTTTTCTCTCGATCAAGTCTCTCCATCTCCGCTCTCAGGCGTTCAATCTTACCTATTATCTTGTCGTACTCCTTACGCTTCTCCTCGATCTTCATATTTTCGGCAGCAATTTCACCTTCCACCTTTCTCAGCACTTCCTCGAGCGACTTCTTCTTTTTCTCCAATTCCTCGATCCGTTTTCTGGTTTCAGAGATCATTGCGTTGATCCTCTCGATCTCATGGGCTAGATCTCCGCATTTCCCCTTCAATTCTTCCATTTTTCTTCTGCGTTCTGCAAGTTCTCGCTCCCTTTCAGATATCTCCGCCCATAGTTCCTCCGCTTCCAGTTTTTTAAGTTCCTCCTCCAGCTTTCTCTTTCTCTCCAATTTTTTGATCTGCGGACGTAGGTTCATCTCCTCCGAGTTGAGGGCCCTTAATTCCTCCTCCAGCAGTTTCTTTCTCTCCGACAGTTCCCTAATTTTATCAAGTTTATCTAGGATTTCCCTCCGATGCCCCGCAAGTCCTGTGATTTCCTCCACTGCCTCCCTCAGAGCAATGGGGTCGAGATCCTTGATCGCATCTATCTTCCCTTGAGGGCAGAATACGAACGGGTTGCCGGGGTCGGTCTCCAGTTCCCTGACTATCCTTCTGACGCTCTCGGCAGTTGTGAGTTTGCCGTTGACGAAGTACTGTGGGGGCCTTCCCCTTACGACCCTTCTCCTAATGGTAATTGATTCCTGTCCATTGCTGAGCACCACCTCGACCCATGCCTCATTACAGCCGTGCCTGATGAAGTCCGACCAGCGCGGATACCTCTCATCCTTTTGGTTCGATCCCAAGACGAACCTTAGCGCCTGGAAGAGCGCGGTCTTCCCGGATCCGTTTTCCCCAACGAAAACTAAGAGTCCATCTTCGAGGTTTATCTCCTCATGTGCGTACGAGAGAAAATTATGGAGCGTTAACTTTACGATCCGCACCCCCTCCACCCCCTACCATGCTCCTTATCCTCTCAACAGCCTTCTTCGCTCTCATCAACCTGATGATCCTCCTCTCACGATCATCTAGCAGTATAAACGAGCACTTAGCGAGAAGGATTTCCAGTTTCCTATCGAGGGGTTGCCCGATGTTGATCTTACGTATTAGCTTCTCGAACTCCTGCCCGTACTCGCTGATTGCCATCATGTACATTTGATCCAGCATGTCGTCGGGAACCACGCTCTCCACAACCTTAGGCGCTGGCGGAAAGATTATCCTCTCGAGACAAAAGATAAAGTCCTCCGTCTTAACAACGTCCCTGTTGTTGCCGAACGCATAAGAAACCGCCATCTTGACGAGATTTATCAGGTCCGTCGCATAGAGTCCCTCCGTCATCTCTATTATCTTTCTCAGGTCGATATCGTACTTTACACCGTCGAGTAATACCCTCAGCGCCTCCCCCCTCTCACTTGGCCCCGGTTCATGCACTCTTAATACGAACTCGTTTATTGTTAGCGGGTTTTCCAATGGCGGGCTCAGCACCACTATTAAAAACTTCCCGTCGAAGGCCCTATTCTTAAGGAGATCCATCACGTGATCACAACTTGCCCACGTTAAAAGCACGACTTCCCTGAACTTAGAAGGTTCCATATGCTCGTTGGCCGATATTTCTGTTATATCTATGTTCATTTCGTTCAATACTGATTTTATCGCTAAATCTATCATCGATCTGGGATCCGCATAAAGGATGACCCTAGATACCGGTTCCACTCTCAGGTTTTCCGTGAAAAACGTGCGGTTCCTCCATGCAGTTATCAGAGCCTTCAATGCCTCTACTGTGTCCCTGCAACAGATGTTTGCGACGGCCTTGACCTTCTCCTCCCACGTGGCAACCCTTTTCTCTTTCTCACTCTCCGCCATAGTATCCTCTCACCTCCTCTATGACCATCTTGGGGAGATCGTTTGCATCCTGCACGGGATAGATTTTTCCTCCCATTTGGAAGAACGTTTTGAACTTTTTGCTCTGCAGATCCTCCTCCCTGCCGCCTATCAAGAACAGTACTATCTTGTGCCCCATTGACGCGATCTCCATTAGGCCCCTTAATGCCTGCTTCCAGTTGTAGATCTCCGCATCGCTTATTATCAGAACCAACACCTGATCCCTCGCCTTTTGCACCAGCTCAATCAACTCCTCTATCGGAAGTTCCGTTCCTCCGCCCTGGTACGTCAGTAAGCAGTCCTCCACTTTCTTCCTGTCTCTGGTCCACTCACAAGTTATGGGCTCGTCCGAGAAGTTCAGCACCGCCATCCTGCAGTTTTTCCTCATTGCAAAATCCAAGGCAGCGAATGCGGACACTAGTGCCGCATCATACGGTCCCGATGGTCCGGCCGGGTTCCATAATTCCCAGAACATGCTACCTGAGCTATCTATCACTATAAGGAGGTCGGGAGGGGCACTTTTCTCACCATGCCTTTCGCTTTTCCTTTTTACCCATTTTCTGGTGGTAATGTTCGGAATGAGAACCGGGAATGTTTGAAGAGATTGCACGATGTCCAACTCCTCTATTGGGTCGCCGATACGCCACACCGTGGTGTATGCGGGCAATGCGCTTCCCTCTCTTTTAACCCGCATTTTTATTTCGATCTTTGAGGCCGCTCTTGCGCGATACCAGAACCTTAAGAGGTCATGCCCCCTCAACATCGGAGACAGACCCAGTGAGGCAGAGGCGAACTTTCCAAAGTCTTGCCCTCGCTCTACAAACCGCCTCGCTATTTTTTCAAGGTCCTCCTCTGATAGTTCGCCCTTCCCCTCAGCGGCCTCCTTATCACGTATCTCCATGGGGTTTCCACGCATCAGGATAATAACATCTTTAGGAACTTCTGCAGGTGATCTTTCTTCTTCGGCATCGGGCTTAGTGGCCATGGGGGACCCTGTTGACGACCCTCCGCAACCTGTGAGCATGGGTGCCGGCACTCCTAAACAGATGCCCTCACGGACTTCCTCCATCAGCACGTCTCTTAGTATCTGTGCGACCCTGCGAGTCCTCTCGGGCCACGAGTTCTCGTCATCTATTCCATCCCTGACGGCATTTGCAAGTTCTCGCGCTATTCTGTCCTCCCTTTTTCCAATGTCTAGGCGAATCGGAAATCTAACACCCCACAGGTATTCATAGGTTCGGACGAGTATTTTGAATAGGGCACTCGGAGATCCGGTTACTCTAACCGCCTCTCTTATTATCACCTCGAGTGACCACAGCGTGTCATCCCGGAACATCTTAAACAGTTTTGTTTCGACCACGAGATCGGCAAACACGTTTACTGCGAAAACCGCGCGCATTGGGTCGAGTACAGATGCCGCCTCGGCGACCATGAACGAGGAATTAATTCTATCATATGGACAGTAGATGTAATGTCCGATTTCATGCCTTGCCATACATCTGAAAAACCTGAGGAGCTCCGTTTCTCCAAGCTGGGGATGTCGAGCAACGTTCATATGAACCCGCCAATCCTCCTCGCTTATGTAGAAGCCCGATGTTTTCATCTCGTCATATTCTATTTCCGGCTCGGGGATCGGTGGGTTGAGGAAGTCCGCGAGCGCGAGGTTATACCCCTCCCTTGCGATATGCATAACTCTCTCCGGCGGAATCCCCCTCCCTCTGCGGAAGATTTTACCTAGCGCTTTCTCCATGTGATCACCCCGTCAGTATCTTCAGGAGTTTTTCGGCATCAGGGCCCGATATCTCGAGATACACGGGGTCATCATCCTCGGTTCCCGTGACGCTGACGGAGATCGTCACCCATGGAGTCCTGACAAAGCAGTATCCGATTCTTTCGAATAATGGTTTCAGCGATTCGTAGATTCTCCTATCCGGCACTTTGGCGATTATCTTCGGTCCTAAGTTCCTCCACTCCTTGAATGTTATCCGCACCATCTCGCATGTTAGTTTGTGTATTTGCCGATCCACTCTATCCAGGAGCCTCTCCCTGTAGGGTATATCCACGTCACTGCTGAGTTTCTCCCTTATTTTTGCGAGGTCGCTCACCTTACCTGCTGTTATCGCCTTCTCTATCTCCGTAACGAACTTCCTGTACTTAGGAGAGTTTAGTTGCTTCACCAGCGGTAAAATGTCCACCTTGACAACGATGTCGCTACGCGCCCACAGTTCGAGTTTCTGAATGTCTTCTTTCGTCCCCGTCCCGCGCTCAAACTTTTCTAGGATGTCATATGCTTCCATCCGCGCGATGAACCGGTCCTTCACCAACTTCATAATATGTCTCGTAAACTTGAGCGGGTCCCCATAAAATGGATGCTCGCGGAGGTTCTTATCGGAATACTGCACACGATGCCATACTACAAATGGTGCAATCGCCTCCACAACCTCTATCGTCACCCTATCCAAGTTTAGAAGCCATGCCAATGCTTTCGCATATCTGCTGATGTCCTTCGCTGCTCTTACGCTCAATGGAGTCAGTATCTTGTTACAGGGACATTTATCCGTGTTGAAGTGGCAACCCTGACACAGCCCGGTGTCTGGTCTGAGAATTCGGGCGTTCTCCTTACTCACCCGTATGCATGCCTTGTATTCGGAAATTATGCTACTTATGAATCTGGCGGCCCTAGGGTCGAGTTCCATTCTCTCGACCATGCCCCATATCTGCATCAGTTCCTTCTCGGTCAGAATTGCGGGGATTTGGTAATATTCATCGAAACCGTAAAGTTTCTCGTCTTGGGTTCCGAGGATCACCTGCATCTCGACAGAGGAGGGCATTGTCACGGGAACCGCGATGCCGAACCTGTCAAGGAAGGGCAACCCCATTTCAAAGGTTCCTACGTCCTGAGGGTTCAGCGTCGCGTACAGCACGAAGTTTTCGCAACGGTATACTTTGTCAAAGTACTTTACCTGTCCTTCCGCAAGCAAAGATAGGAGGATGTCTTGGGCGTATGGACTAAGTCTATTCACCTCGTCGACAATCTTCCAGAAGTCCGTAACGAATCTCCTCCACACGACGTCCTCTACTCCCTCTTTTAGTAACTTTCCCGGCTTAAGAGTGGCGACCATCTTCTCCTCCGTTATGTACGGGTGCGCCCTTACGACCGCCTCCTCTATCTCCCTTAACGACTTTCCGGTAAGCATCCTCCCGAGAATCTTAACGAGGGTGGTTTTACCACCCCCATGTCCCCCATATAGCAGCATCGTCCCACGGGGGACCAGCGCGTTAATGACCGCGAGTGTGAGGATTAATGGCAATCGCTTGACGGAGTATCGGCCGCTTCGGCCGGACGGAACCTTCACTTCTAGGCGTTCGCCGTGAACAAATAGTCTATGCACTTCAACCGTGTTTATTACTTCCCAGACCTTTCGCCTGAGGCTGTCCTCGGAGGCGCGGGGCAACCCGCACACCCCCTCTTTCCCACAACTTTCTCACTTAAAATCACAGCGTTTGCGCCTTTTAAATAAGTTCATGTATGCAAGATTGTTCCAAAGACTAGGAGCCTTGTCGGAGCTGTAAAACTTATTGGGAACGATATCTCGGCTCACGAGGAAAGAAAAGGACCCAGCCCTTACATTGCGAAAATGTCCATACCTATCGATAATATGGAGTGAAGATTTATGCCCTCATTCTTTCTTTAAAGCCTCACCGACCCTCCGGTATCATACCATTCGCCCTTAATTCCTCATACACTCTTCTCAAAAGTTCTCGAATCTTCCGGCGCTTCTTCATGCCTCCCATCATCTGTGCAACCTTTCTGATGCTCCCTATTACCGAGATCATCTCGAGTATACGTCTTTCCTGTTTTGTCAGTTCCAGATGCTCCAGTGCAAGCCTCGCGATGTAGTCCACCGGAATCTTGCCATAGTATAGGCTCTCGGGGTCTATCCCCTCCCCGTACTTCTCGATCACGTCGAACTCTATTATCGTGACGTTAGACTCCGGCGATACGTTGCCGTAGTGGTACTTCAGGCTCTCTATGAGCTCGTCCCTGCTCTTGAACCCGTCCTTGTGCGCGTCCTCATCGGTGAGATCCTTCACCTTCTTGTGTTCAACTCTCCTTACCCGGGCCTTCGCTATTATTTTGCCGCCACAGTGGATGAAGACCTCATCTCCCTCGCTCAGCCGGCGTATGGTTCCCAGCCTTATGGTCGTGCACTTTTTCCCCTTCAGGACCTTCTCACGGTACTGCCGCTTTAGTTCTATGTACTTCATCCCCAGCACCGTGGCTTATGTTGTCCTGAAAATCAGGGTACGGATACCTAATAAGTGTACCACTGAGTGAAGGATTTGCGAATCTATTTCTGTAGTATCGGAGTCAGTTTAGCGGCGTTATGAGCAAAACTAAAGGGGAATTGCTAGCTATTGCTTAATGCAATAAGTGGCAAGAGTAGTTATCGAGTTGTTTGACCGATTTCTAACTCTATGAGCTTTAATCCGTATCTTTTAAGCCGTTCAAAATGCTTCTTATTTCTTGCCCAGAGAAACGCGCCCCTCTGGATGGCCGTAGCGGCAATTATGGCGTCACGTGGATCCAGGGCATCCCCCCGGTTCATCAGATCGGCCTCTATTTTTGCCGCGCAGTCGGCGGCCTCTATTGATATCGGCAAAACCCCGAAGTATTTCTTGAGCAGATTCTTAAGGTAGCCTTGATCGGTCTTATACGCTCCCGTCATAAATTCGAAGTAAACCACAGCGCAGATCTTCAGATCGTACTTTTCCATGAGGCTAATAATTTTCTTAGGGTCGCCCTTCTCCAGCAGATCTATCAGCACGTCCGTATCTAGATGTACCTCGTTCATTTCATCCTCCTCATCTGCTCTACTACTTTACGTATTTCCTCCAGACAACCCTCCGCTCGTACCTTCTCCAGATCAGAAATCAACTCCAGAGCCTTCATTCTCCTCCAGTGGTTTAACAGGAACTCTATCACCTCATTGAAACTCTGAAGTCCAAGTTCATTTTTCAGATTCTCCAGCCTCTCGAGAAGCGCTCTGTGCAGAGTGATCGTTGTGTATTCCCTCATTCCGATCCGCCCCTATGAAATAGCATTTTCCAATATATCATATCAAGTATACATTAATGCATGAATACATTGTCATGAAATTTTGTTGCAGGGGCCCACGAATTAAATTGTACCAAGGTGCAATTGCATTATGGTGAGGATCTCAGAGGGATAGTAGATGAAAATACTAGTTCTCGGTTGTGGGAATATAGGATCCGCGATTGTAATGGATCTTACGAGGTCGATACCAAGTGCGGAAGTTGCGGTTGCCGATAACGATCTGAGGAAAATCACTCGATTAGCTAATCGATTGAAGGGGAAAATCCGACATGTACTCATTGATGCATCGAATCAGGAGAAACTTACACGGCTGTTTTCGAAATTTGATGTGGTGGTCGGTGCACTCCCTGGGAGATTGGGGTTTAATGCAATGCATGCTGCCATAAACGCGGGAACAAATATGGTGGACGTGTCATATACGCCGGAAAATCCTCTATTGTTGAATGAAGATGCTTTAAACGCGGGAGTCACAATAGTGCCGGACTGCGGTTTTGCGCCGGGATTAACAAATCTGATAGTCGGATTCTGCAGCTGCATATTCGACCAAATCGATACTGTGAAGATCTTCGTTGGGGGATTGCCTCAAAGGCCCGTACCTCCCCTCGGATATGTTATTACATGGTCAGTGGAGGACCTGATAGAGGAGTATACGAGGGACGCGAGGATAATAGTGGACGGCGAGATAGTAAGGGTCAGGGCTTTAGATGGAATAGAAACCGTGGAAATTCCACATGTAGGTACCCTCGAGGCGTTTTACACGGATGGGCTGCGCACTCTCCTTTACACGATGAGAAACGTGAGAAACATGTACGAGAAGACATTAAGATTCCCGGGACACGCTGAGAAGATAAAACTGCTGAGAGATCTCGGGTTCTTCGATGATGACAAAGTAGAGGTTGAAGGGGTGGAGATACCCATCAACGTCTTCACCGCGAGGGTTTTAGAGAGGAGGTTGAGGGTGTCCGAGGTCAGGGACATGGTTGTAATGAGGGTTGAGGTTCTGGGGTACCATCAAGGAACGAAGAGAGTCATGATCTTCGACCTGGTGGATCGATTTGATGAGCGAGAGGAGATCACGGCGATGGCACGTGTCACGGGATACATGGCATCGACGGTTACGAAGATTCTGGCATCCGGGGAAATAAAACAAAAGGGAATTGTTCCACCCGAAATTCTTGGGAGGGATACGGCAATATTTAAGAAAATTATAGAGGATCTCGGAAAGAGGAGAATTGTCATAAGAATCTCGGAAAAATAAGAATCATAATAAGAGTGATGGCATCGTTCGCCAAGAACAATTTTGGCGGTCCCGCAAAGGGCATGCTTTTATATTTTCCTTTTGCATATAACGGGGATAAACCATGCGTAGGATTGAGGTTTCCGAGGGAATTTATGAGATCCTTTTGGAAATCGCCAGAATAAGGGGCAAAAGTATAGAAGAGATCATTGTTGAATCCGTTATTGAAGACCTAGATCCCAGAACAAGGATCGAGGTATACTTAAAACTCCATGAGAAGTTTCTGCGAGAGGCGGAGGATTTCTACGCCAAGGGCGATCTTGTACAGGCTGGTGAGAAGTACTGGGGCGCTGCAACGGCCCTCATCAATGCAATTGGTGAGAAAAGGGGATGGAAACATTACAGCCACAGGGACTATGCCGAAATTATAGAAAGATTATCCGAGGAGTTAAAAGAACCGCTGGGAAGGCTCTTTGCAAGCGTTGAGAGATTACACGCGAATTATTACCATAATTTCCTGACAAAAACGAACTTCGAAGCGCATAGGGAGGATGCGCTTAAACTCATCACGAAACTCAAAGAACTCGTATGATGCCTTAAAGATATTACCGGAGATCCCATCGTGGCAATCTTATTCGCAAAATAAAAGAAAAATTGAGAAGAACTTGGTATAGTTCGTCTTATAAAATGGATGGCCTGGTGCGGGCCATTCTCGAAGCCATTTCCTCCAGTGTATCTTTCTCCTTTGTCCTGACGGGCGCCACGAAAAGGTAATAGAGGCTTTCTCTCCGGCAGAGGGCAATTCCGTAAAGGTTTCCGTCTTTGCTTCTGAACCTTATGGCGTCACCGGCACCTCTTTTCTTCGTCTCTATGATCTCGAAGTCCATTTCACCGAAATCAGGGACTTTCACATCGTATTTCTCCTTCTTCTTAAATCTGAGAGCGTCGAGGGCAAAAGTTCTCGCAACCTTCTCTGCAACTCTTTCCCAAGCCCTAGGTGAGCCGTAGAGCTCCAGTGCCATGAACTCCCCGTTTATGAAGATGGCGGCACCAACCTGCCCCTCGACGCTCTTGAAGTTCCTAACGTATTCATCGACTTCATCGCTCTTTCGCTCGAACACGGCGGTTAGATCTGCAGTTGAGCTAGACACATCATATGATACAAGATAAGCACTTGCCATCGACCACACAGATCTCTGGGGAAGGAACTTTTCTTTGAGAGCAAGAGTCCTTAATAGCCGTGGCGCCGTATATTCCTTAGCGACCTTCATTTTCAATTCTCCTGAACCTCTGGAGATAGGGTGCCACCTTCCTGCCTCTATGCAGCGAACCTCTACGGTCATGGTAATGGGCTCTTCTTGGGTTGCGGGTATCAGGAAGGGCTCAAAGATCAGGCGGTTCTGGAGCCCCGCCTTTAGATTAACGAACGCGGGTATTAGGACATCAACATTTGCATTACTCGTTACGCTTACGGCCTCAACGCGAGCGCTAGGAAGCTCCTCCACCTTTACTAGGCCCTGTTCCTCTGCATCGTCTATCAGGATAAATTCTGGCTCGTGCAACGCTCCCTTGGAGATTATCGGAATAATGGTGAGGTTCTTGTACGTTTGCGGCTCTCCGAACTCGTAAAACTCACCAAAGTTGTTTAAAATACTTTTGAGTACGGATACCTCCTGCATTGCCCCATCCTCCCATTTTGCAACTACTTTCGTTATAGGAGAATGAGATGAAGTATTTAATATTTGAGTTTCGGGAAGTAATGATCCCGCCCGTATCTTCGTTTACGCTTGTTGCTTTGCCTCCATGTGGGCACGTTCCTTTAATATCCCTAGGAGTTCTTTCACGTATTTCAGTCGCGCCCTGACCTGCTCCGGTTTAAGTCTCGCCTCATGGAATCCCTCGACGTGTAGGAAGTATGCATGGTCCCAGTCGTCGTATATTCTCTCATTAATTTTTTCACTTAGCTTCCTCGCGGCGGCATCGAGTAAAGACAATGTCCATCTTCCTCGCTCTTTAGCTTTATTTGCTTCTTCGAGTTTCTCGGCTACTGCGAGGGCCTTAATGGCTTCTTCAGCCACCTTATACAGCTTTTCACATGCCTGAACGGTGTCTTTATCGACGAGTTTCTCGCCCTCTTCGAGGTACTTTTCGGCGAGTTCGGCTCTGGCTCTGACCTCATCCGTGGGATCCATGTTGAGTTCATGTATGAGTACATCGATTAGTTTGGCTTCTACGTCGACGCCTAGGTCTCTGAGACGTCTAGCAACGGTTTCGGGTAGCCTGATAACGACTTTATAGATCATATTCATCACGAATGTTTTTTCGTCCGACACGTTACTTACCATGATGCAGCTTGCCCTATTTGATTTTTCGTTATTGCCGAACGTGAAATTAGGCGAGTTGATATAGTGTGCCGATGCTATATTATCTCAAGATTGGAAGATGGTAAAAGATGCTACTCTTTTCTTTTCAGGCGTATCTCGTGGGCGTTTAAACGATAACAGGAAAAATTCTGCAGTTGGTTTTTCCGGCAGTATTGATAGTTTAAGTGACACTTCGCTTACGCCGAACATTAAATATAACTAGCCGAAAAGTCAAAGTAAGAAATACGTCTAAGTGCTGAAATTGCCGATTGGTGTTAACCGTGCGCGCCGTAAAGGAGGTCAGGATAAGATTCAAAGGAAGAGAGACAGCATGCACGGCGCTTTTTGACAGCGGACCCGGCATTACGGCAATTCAGCGTAATTTCTTCGAGAAGCACTTCGGGTCGGAATGGTCAACTCTTGACAGACCGCTGGTTCTTTTCTGGATTAATGGGAATCCATAAGGGTTGACAAGTACGCCTCTCTCATAATAGTCATAGATGAAGTTGCAATCCCCGAGGTCGTTTTCGTAGTGGACAAGTTCGTCGGAGAAGTCGAGGTGGAAGGCAGGAAGATCAAGTTACCCGAAGTGATAATAGGATCCGGGACTATGGACAAGTATGGCATAGTTTTGGATCCAAAGGAGGGCGTTAGAATCACCGGTGCTGGACTTTTGCTCTAAGGGATTATCGAAGGTTGTTTGAGTACTAATATTGTTAGAAGTGAGGTTTTTGGTGAGAATCTGCTACTTTAGTGACCATTTAGGGGATTATAAAAAATGTTGGGTGATTATGAAGTGGAAGTCCTAAGGGCCCAGCGTTTAAGTTTCGGGGACTAAGGAGGCCGTTGCAAAAACGCTTCCCGCAACTATTGCGAAAGGCGCTCCCAGTGGCGCTATCACTTTCGGCACATCAAATGCCACGTCTATGCAAAGAGCATACACTTTTCCTCTCTCAAGGGCTCCCGCCGCCTCTACGAGTATGTGAATGGTTAATGCCTGCCTGCAGGTTGCAACTACGGTTCCGTCCTCCAAGTGTACCGTTATATTTCTGCACACCAGGAGAATATGCTTTATCTCCGCTCCGGCGGGCAAGTATATGTTCCCCGCCACTTGAACGTAGGAGCCGTTTGCGTAAAGCTTAACCGTGATTCCTATTCCTGTCTCGGTAACGGTTTCGTTTCCAGCACCCGCCAGTACGATCTTGTCTATTGTCATGCTGACGTACTCGTAATTTATTTCGAAGGGCGGCGTGAAGTTTCGTCTGGGCGGCGGATCCGCGATGTAGATGTTCAGCAGGGCAGAGTTGCTCACGTACGCACCAACTTTATGTACCTGTTGTAATACTGGTTCTGATATTTCTGGAACAGTAAATACTACAATTGCAACTACCAACAGCAATATGACGATAGCTACCGCCTTCTTCAACTTAAACACCGATTCTATATTCAGAGTACCGCAATATAAGCGTTTTTTACGGAAAATGTTGTTCCGAGAAGTGGATAATACCCCGTTGTTGGTATTGATATGCAAATACAGCACTATCATTGCGCAACCACTTAAATACGTATGAGACATTATCTCTCGGAAGTAGGGTGTAACGGATGGCCTGCCTGAAGATCGTTATTCCACCATTCACGCATGTGCTCATGCCCCCGCTCGGACCCGCCGCTCTTGTAGCGTACCTTAGGAATAAGTATGCCGATGTGGAAGTACTCGATTTAAACGTGTCACTTCTGAAGATGTTACCCAAAAGCGTTAGAAATTCGCGAGACTATGCACAAATAGCCGACCATGCGGCCAGACTTTGTGATAAGATTTTCAGGCGATGGGCGGAGAACCCCGACGCGGATATAGAACAACTAAATGCGCTTATCGATCAGATACTTTCCGGAAATCCACACATAGTAGGCTTCTCATACTACTTTACAAATTTTTTGCTCTTCCCTCTTGCCAGCAGGGTGAAAGAGGAAGATCCGGAATTGAAAATAGTCGTCGGCGGGCCCACCGCAACCTTTAGTTATAGAGAGATTCTCGAAGGAAGCTTTGGAGTCGACTTCGTGGTATTGGGGGAGGGCGAAATTCCGTTATCCCAGCTGTATAGAGTTCTTGTAGAGGATGGGGACATTAGAAGCGTCGATGGAATAGCCTATAGGGATGGAGATGGAAAGATAATTGCTAAAGATGTAACTCTGATAGACGATCTGAACTCGCTACCGATTCCGGATTTCGAGGGCTTCAGTTTGAAGGATTATTTCCTAATGAGGGTCTCTAGGGGGAGGTCCACGTTCCTGCCACTGGAAACCTCGAGGGGATGCGTCTTCAATTGTGCATACTGTCAGGAGAGGATTCTTTGGAGGACATACCGTGAGAAGAGACCCGAGAGGGTGGTAGAAGAGTTAGAGCACGTGAAGAAGAAATACGGGGCCAAGGGTGTATGGTTTTGGGATAGTCTTCTCAACGCGAGACCCGGAAGGCTGGAAAGAATCTGCGATGCCATTAGATCGAGCGGAGTAAATGTGGAATGGGGCGGGAGTATCTCCATTGCAAACGTAAGCATCAACACGGTGGGTAAGCTGTATGATGCTGGCTGTCGCTTCCTCCAAATAGGGATGGAAAGCGCAAGCACCGAGGTTCTTAGATCGATGAGAAAGCCCGTAGATGTGGAAAAGGCGGCGCTATTGATTAAGAAGTTGAGCGATGCGGGAATATGGGTGCACATCTTCTTCATGGTGGGTTTTCCCACCGAGCGGTGGGAGGACTTCGAGGAATCGTTGAACTTCCTCATAGGCAACGCAGATTACATAGACAGCATAAGCGTATCGCCCTTCAGCCCCGCTGAAAACACGCCGATCGTCCTAAACCCTCAGACGTTCAACATATCGGATCTGAGAAGGCTCGTTATAAGGACGAAAAAGGGCAATATACCGTGCGGTTTCTCATTCAGCAGCCCCCATGTTGACGAGGTGGAGGTGGAGAGAAGGCTCCAGGTCATGGTGGAACTGGCGGAGGAGCTGGGAATATTGATCGGCGAGTTCCACCCACTCTTTTACATGGCTGGGCAGGAGTACGAGGGGAGTTCTTTAAGCAAATAAATCGACCAAAGACCATGTAAAAAATGTAATAAAGCCGAGAAAAGCCACTTAGCCATCTCTTCGTCGTGTTACGCAAAGCAATCCAAGGATGGCAGGATGGGAGCGGTTCAGAGGCCCGTTCTCCTCACAGATCGGCGACGTGCAATTTCATCATCACCGGAAATGATAACCCTTCCTCGCAATATAAACTCACTCTTTGGGTTCCTCAGGTCTTGGAAGTCCCTTCCTCCTCTTCACGCCTATTTCGTCCCTCAGACACCATATTCCTTCAAACGGATCCAGAATTACGATTCCGAGTTTCGACGCGAGGTTGTCGCTCACGATTATTTCCCTCTCCCCCAGCATCACTGTCACTTTAGCCGGTACGGGATCCGTCCTTCTATCATCTAACACCAGCTCTACAGATGCGGGGGCGTTAATACGCATTCCAAGGCTTCTCCTCCCACGAGTGTATATCTGATCATTTCAGAAATAGACTATTCACTAGGATGAATATTG
>Ga0180300_10000479_pt1 | contig 17515 bp, 20 predicted proteins | sample GuaBasSediGuay15_FD_121798 | JGI IMG/M metagenome (GOLD analysis project Ga0180300, IMG submission 121798) | Subseafloor sediment microbial communities from Guaymas Basin, Gulf of California, Mexico - Guay15, Core 4569-2, 21-24 cm | ecosystem: Environmental > Aquatic > Marine > Hydrothermal... | reverse complement strand
TATCTAGGTGGATGGGTAGATGAAGTTATGCAAAGAATTCAAGAGATAGTGGCGTCAATTCCGTTACTGCCTATTCTACTAATATTATCGTTCTTGTTTAAGCCTACCGTCTGGCACCTCGTAATATTAATGGTAATATTTTGGTGGACTGGGCCGGTGAAAACTGTTAGAAGCATGGCTTTACAGATCAAAGAACAACCATATGTGGAGGCAGCAAGAGCTCTAGGTGCAAGTAACTGGAGAATAATAACACGCTATGTAATACCGCAAATCATCCCTTATATGTTCGCTTCCATAGCGCTAGGTGTTCCAGGAGCAATACTTACCGAAGCTGGTGTTAGCTTCCTAGTGGGTGCTGAAACAGCAACCGAGCCCACGTGGGGAATGATATTAAGCGAGGCTAACTTAGCAGGAGCTTCAATAAGCGGGTACTGGTGGTGGATCCTTACACCAGGTTTACTATTAACCCTTACAGGGTTAACTTTCGTGTTCATCGGATACGCATTGGACAGAATACTCAGCCCGACGCTAAAGAAGTAAAAATTTGTGGTTATCATTTATGGAATTTAGGAGGTATAATGTTGCCCTTACTAGAGGTAAAGAATCTCAAAACATACTTTTACACTTACAGAGGAGTAGTAAAGGCTGTTGATGACGTTAGCTTCGAACTAGAAAAAGGAGAAGTGCTTGGCCTCGTAGGTGAGTCTGGATGCGGTAAGTCCACTACCGCATACTCTATCATAAAACTGGTTCCTCCACCAGGAAAAATTGTTGATGGTCACATTCTTCTATCTAATGGGGATGGAACCATAGACATAGTTAAGCTAAAGGACAGCGAGGTACGTAGAAAAATCAGGTGGAAAAGGATAAGCATGATTTTCCAGGGGGCAATGAACGCATTAAATCCAGTTTACACTGTTGGACGGCAAATAATCGAAGCAATTGTCGAACATAGTGACATGTCAAAGGAAGAAGCATTGGAAAGAGCCAAAGAATTACTTGAACTTGTTGGTTTAGAGCCTGACATGGTAAAGAGGTATCCTCACGAATTAAGTGGTGGCCAAAAGCAAAGAGTTTTTATAGCTATGGCCTTAGCCCTTAACCCGGACATTGTAATTTGTGATGAACCAACAACTGCCCTGGACGTAGTAGTTCAAGCACAAATAATCAACCTTCTAAAGCGACTCCAACATGAATTGAAAATGAGTATGATTTTCATAACACATGACTTAAGCGTGATATCCGCAATAGCTGACAAAGTCGCTGTTATGTACGCCGGTAAAATTGTAGAAAGAGGCTCATTGAAAGAAGTGTTCAGCGAACCATACCACCCCTACACACAAGGTCTGCTAAAAAGCGTACCGAAAATAAAGAATCCAGAAAAAATCATATGGATCCCAGGATTACCTCCCGACCTAATTAACCCTCCGAAAGGCTGCAGATTTCATCCAAGATGTTCACGTGCAATGGATATATGCAGAGAAAAGGAACCTCCAATAGTTTCCATTGGAAAGAATAGATATGTTGCCTGCTGGCTTTATAAAGAAGGGTGATAAGAATGTCTAATAGCGAAAAAAAACTAAACATAAAAGAAATTGTTGAACACCTAAGCCCAGACACTATAATGTACGTGGAGGACCTCAAGAAATACTTTGGACTAAGAAGAAGCCTGGCAGAGGTTATTCGTAGACGGCCTCCAAGATTTGTTAGAGCAGTTGACGGAGTAAAATTCTTCATAAGAAAAGGCGAGGTATTTGGCCTCGTAGGTGAGTCTGGATGCGGTAAAACAACAACAGGAAAGCTACTAGTGAGGCTCTACGAACCAACAGGTGGAAGCATAATATTTAAGCCGAAAGAGGAAACGCTAATGGCATACGGAGAACAGATGTTATCAGATGACATTTTTTACAACGGGTATGTAGACCTAGCTAAAATCCCCACGAAACAATTCAACCCGTTCAGGAGAGAAATTCAAATAATACTTCAAGATCCTTACGGGGCATTAAATCCAAGGTATAAAATTGTCGACTCATTAGAGGAACCTCTCATAATACATAAAATTGCTGATTCAAGAGAGGAACGAATGAACATTGTTGCCAAAGCCCTAGAGGATGTAAAATTAATCCCCCCTGAAGATTTCATGGAAAGATATCCCCATATGTTATCGGGAGGACAGCGGCAACGAGTAGCATTAGCACGATCACTCGTGTTAAATCCAAGTTTCATAGTTGCAGATGAACCAGTATCAATGCTTGACGTATCGTTAAGAGCAGAAATACTAGAAATGATGATGGAAGTAAAGAAAAAATACGGTCTAACCTACCTCTTTATAACACACGACCTAGCAGTTGCAAGATACATATGCGATAGAATAGCCGTTATGTATCTTGGAAAAGTAGTTGAGATGTCAGAGTCAGATAACGTAATATATGATCCTCTACATCCATACACAAAAGCGCTTTTAATAGCAGTTCCAGACTTAGACCCATACTTAAAGGAGAAAACAGTGGAGGTACCAATAAAGGGTGAAGTTCCTAGTGCCGTAAACATACCACCGGGATGCCGATTTCACCCACGATGTGTAGCATTAGATCAGCATCCAGAATTAAAAGAAAAATGTACCAAGGAAGAGCCTCCGCTAATTGAAGCAAAACCCGGACACTACGTGGCATGCTGGCTCTATGAAAAACAATAATTCAAAGCATACACTTTACACTAAAATTACCATTTTTATATAGGTGAATTCGTTGCTTAGAAAAATAAGAGAAGAAGATATGAAAGGATATGTTGTTTTACTTGTATCATTGATGCTGGCATTCTCTGGTCTATTTTTAGCAATAATTGCCGAACAAACAACAGAAGTACTAATTCATGATAGTGGATTAATAGAAATAGAAACTAGTGGAGAAAATGCTATCTATCCACCCGATTTATCAGAAGTGTACATAAGTAGAATTAAGAATACAACTCTAATTTTGTGGTCTAATAGTACAACCAAGCTCAATGTTCGTTTAGGCAGTTTAAACATTACATATGTAATATCTTTGGAGTCGCAAAAAAATAAAACCATATTACTCGGATATCCACAAATAGTATATTTATCCCTAAATGATACAGATCAGGCTATCGTTTCGGTTTTCTATGTTTACCGCGTGGAGGCTTACATAAAAAAGAATCTCTGGCTATCGATTCCGGCAGCTATCTTGGCTTTTACAGGAATGGGTCTAGCATATATAGGTCTAACAAAAGTATTTCTAAGAATAAAACAAACAAAAACGTAAAACACAAGCCAGTTTATAAAAACTATTCTAAACGAAGGAAAGCATAAAGTTTGAAATAGTTTATTTTCTTCTTCTTTGTTTTCTTTTCATTCTTCTTCTTCTTTTTTTAAGCCATTTCCTTCTCATTCCATGTCTTTTGGCTTTTACACCCCATAAGTGGCCCAACTTACAAAACCTCCGTTCCTTTAGTTAGAAGATTAAGGTTAAATATTATTCAATCTATTATGTATCCAATCCCAAACTTGAAATACGAAATAGTACTCCATTTTTACATTAACCAAACCTAATAAATGTTTCCTACATAGCATCAGCATCACCAAGTGTGTTAACAGGAGGGTTGCATCCTAATATACATGAGAAGGCTTGGGGGAATGCTCTTTGAACAAAAGACTGCCAGAAGGAAAAATACCGCCAGAAACGCTGAAAAATGTCGTTTTCGAACATCTTGGAGTATCAAGCCCAAAAGTATTACTGGGACCTGGAATAGGAGAGGACGCAGCTGTAATAGAATTAGAACACAAAGTAATAGTAGTAGCCACGGATCCAATCACAGGGGCGGTCGAAGATATAGGATGGTTAAGTGTACACATTAATGCAAACGATATTGCATGCCACGGGGCAAGACCTTCATGGTTTTTGTCCACAATTCTTCTTCCAGAAAACTCTGATGAAAAAACATTAGAGAAAATAGTCGTACAGATGGATAAAGCAGCAAGAGAACTGGAAATAACAATTGTAGGAGGTCACACAGAAGTTACTCCCGGGCTAAAAAGACCAATAGTTGCTGGGTTCATGATAGGGGAGGTAGAAAAAGACAAATTTGTAACGAGTAGCGGAGCGCTACCTGGCGATAAAATAATTCTAACTAAGGGAGTAGCTATCGAGGGTACAGCAATATTAGCAACTGAAAGGGAAGAGGAATTCAGCAATCTACTTGATAAAGATCTGATAGAAAAAGCAAAAAAATATAAGTGGAGAATCAGCGTGGTTGAAGATGCATTAACAGCAGTAGAAGTTGGTGGAGTAACCGCAATGCATGACCCAACAGAGGGAGGAGTTCTAGGGGGTTTACATGAGATAGCAGATGCAAGCAAAACGGGTTTCGCAGTACAAGAAGAAAAAATAGGAAAAATGATTAGTGAAGAAACAAGAAAAATATGTGAATTACTACAAATAGACCCTCTCTGCCTAATAGGTAGTGGAGCACTTCTAATAACGGCAAAACCAGAAAAAGCGCAGCAAATAGTCGATGTTTTAAATAGCAAAGGAATATTTGCAGAAATCATAGGTCACATATTAGATAATCCTAAGAGGAGAATATTCTTCAGAAAAGACGGAAAAACAAAAAAAGCCCAAAGACCTGTCCAAGACGCGCTCTGGGAAGCCTTGTCAAAAAAATTAAAATATTAAGAACCAGTTAAACCAGATTTTTCAAGAACTTCTAACACTATTACACCAATAAACGCCCAGAGGCCAGCCTGAAAAGCATCAATTAAAGCATAAAAAACAACAGCAAAGGCTGGTGCAAAAAGTATAGAAACCGCAAATGTAGGAATAAATCCTCCAATAAAAGCGCCGGAAATCACATACAAGAGCTTTTTCAATTTTCTTTTATTATCGCTAACAAAATCTTTCACAATTCCAGTTGAAAGCCCCAAAGCTATATTACCTAAAAGAGGTATTAAAGGAAATTCTCCTCCGCGAACAGAGCCGGCCACACCTACAATTACTCCACACAAACTACCACCAATAGACCCCATAAGCATACCAGCTAATTGAGGAATCAAAAACGACGGCGAAAGCTCTACAACACCGGGAATAACAGTAATAGCAGCAAAATATCTTAATAATGCACCAAGAGCACCCAGAACAGCTACAAATGCTAATTGTTTAGCCTTCATGGCTAATCATCTAAGTATTACCTAAAGCGTCAAATAGAGCTTTTATTAGAATATTTAACTCTTTTGTTGACGCTACCCCTACCATAAGAAATTTTACGTATTTTAAAGCGAATCTAACAGCCTTTAAAGGTTCTAACCTACCCCCAGCCAAAACCTTGATAGCAATGATCGGCTTAGTCGCCTTTTTAATAGCCCTGAGAGCTAGTTCTTTTGATGGAAACATCATAACACCCAGCATGTTTATAGGTGTCATGAAACCGTCAAAATTTAATTGATACTTTTCTAAGGTTGGAATTGTAATACCTGCATGATGAGAACCAAGAATTACGGGAACCTTGAATCTACTTTTTAAGAAATCTATCAAGATATTTAGAACATCTAAACGCTTGGAGATAGCCAAAAAATCTGTTTCCGAACCTGGTTCAACAAAAACCAACTTATATCCATCAAAAATTTTCAAAATATCTTCAACACGTTGGAGATTTATAGAAATTTTCTTTAAATCTTCTTCTGTATAGGGTTTTCTATATTTTAAAGCATTAGCAAAGTCTCTACGCCATCCCTTCCTCCACTGTAAAATTGGATCATTTAAATATTGCTCTAACAGTCTTTTCTCATCAACAAGTCTTTTTTCGCTATAATAATATGTTAACCATCTTCTAAATGTGTCAACGTACCCATCTATTTCAATGGGTAAGGGAATACAAACTCCAAGACCAATCTCGAGCCCATATGTATTTTCCACTTTCCTAATAGCAGAGAGTAAATTGTCAAAAAGGGGATTACCAATATCTGGCATAATGCCTAAAACATCAATACCACATTCAACGGCCTTCGATATAATTTCTACAATATTCTCTTCTTTGCTAAAACGTTTTCTATATACATCGTCATATTCAAATGACCTGTAAGAAATGCCAAGAAAAGGTAAAGAACCAAGCATTAGTACTGGAAGCTGCAATTGCCCTATTTTTAAACGTGGAACAACATAGTTGGGGGTCAAAACTGTTCCTCCAACTCACTTAATTTAAGTTCAAACTAATGCTAATTATCCTTACCGTATCTTTAGTACATGAAATGAGTATAATTTAACCTGTCAAACATTAACCTAAAATAGAGTTTAGTTCTTAATTAACTTGCTCTTAAATGCTATTTAAAGTTCGGTGAATTATGGATGGCAAAGTCGCTGAAAGTGAAGGTTCGCTCTTATAGGGAGGAAGATAGGGAGGAAGCGTCGAAGGTAGCGTATAAAGCTTTTAATAATATTTTGGATGCTAAGTGGGCAACTTGGGGACTCAGTGGCTGCGAAAAGGTTTTAGTAGCTGAAGTAGATGAAAAAGTAGTTGGAGTGGTGGAGTTAGAAAGCTTTTGGTTTAAGGATAAACTTCATGGGTACATTTACTATATATTTGTTGATCCCATATGGCAAAGACAAGGAATTGGAAGTGCTTTACTGAGAGAGGCTGAATTCTACTTTAAGGGGCGAGGAGCTAAATGTCTTTGGGCTACAACTGGTAAAAATAACTTTAAAGTTAGGAAGTTTTTTGAGAAAAATAACTACAAAAATGTCGAACCAAAAGAGCTTAGAAAAAGGTATAGTAGGCGAGAATTTAAATATTTACTTTGGCATCTCTACTACTGGTCAGAAGATGTAATCTACCTTAAAAACCTGGAACAATAAGGCATTGTGGAGGAAAAAATTTGAGTGGAAAATGGGAAGTTGTCCTATGTTCCGGTGCGGAGCACTTAGCAAACCAGTTTAAGAAATTAGGCTACAATATTCATACAAGCGGACTAAACTACGATGGAAAACGGTTCTTCCCGAATAGCGACCTCTATACAAGGCTTGACGGCTTAGAAGAACTTGAAGGAAAACGGGTTTTAGTTGTTCAAAGCGCAACCTACAGCGGAGAACTGGATAAAGAAAAATTTACCACCGCCGATAGGTTCTGGGAAACCCTACAAGTCTTAGATATATTAAAAAATCCAATAAAGGTCTTTGAAAAAGCACATAAAGAATACGAGTATCAAGAGCTTAAACCACCTAAGGAAATAGTTGTGCTCTATACATTTTTACCATGTGCTCTTCAAGATAAAGCCTTTAAAACAGGAGAGGCAATATCCGCCAAGCTAGCAGTTGAATTAACACTAATGAAGGCAGACAAAGTAGTTACAATAGACCCGCATCCACCAGAAAAGATACCTTGGGTGAAAAAACTAGTAGAAAACGGCAAACTAGAACTATTATCTGCAGTACCAACCTTGATAGAAGAAGCTGCAAAAAGATTCAACTTAGATTTATACGAACTACTAACCCCAGACGAGGGAGCTCAAGAAAGATTCGGAATCAAAGGCTTCAAAAAACAAAGATTTGACAGCTTCACAGTCATAATTAGCGGCGCCTCCAATGTTAAAGGAAAGAAAATAATCCTTGTAGACGATCTAACAAAAAGTGGATCAACCCTAATAAAAGCGAGAAACTTCTTACTCGAGAACGGAGCAGAAGAAGTTGTATCATGCGTAACTCACGTTTTACCTACCATAGGCGAAGGTGAAAAACTTCTTAGAAACCTTGTTGAAAAACTCGAAGGAAAAATCCTCACAACAAATACGGTTAGAACTAAAACATTTGAAGAAGAAAACCCAAAATGCCTAGTAGACATAGTACCCATCATTCACAAGTGGTTACAAACAACGTAGAAATCCCTTAATAATATTTTAGGTTTCATTAAATTTAGGTGGAAATAAATTGGGTATATCATATGACTCCATAAGAATTCCATTAGAAGTAGAGTTGGATCCGTCTCAATTTGAGAAATTTCTGAGATTTATCGAAGAATATTACATAGCACCTAAGTCCTCACTAATTTTTAGATACACTGTAGAAAGAACTGTAGAAGGATATGTTGTTAAGTTTTTCGAAGTTTGTCCTGCGTATCCACAACTCTACGCTCAAATATCTATTTTTGTAACAACAAAACCACATGCCGAGGTATATTATCCACCCACTTGTCCCTCCGAGTGGCTAACATCAATAGTATATCATTTAAAAAGAACTGGGCAAACATTTGCTAGAACAGAAGGGAATGCAGTCCTTTCACTGCTATTTATAACTGGGAAACCGCCATTAATGGAAAAACTCAAAGCACCCAGATCACTTGGTCTATTCAGCGACAGCATGATAATGTTATATATGTTCGCTTATCTCATAATTCTCGTCGTCTTTTTTATAAAACCTCTGTTAGCCATCGTAATGGCTATCGGTATACAGCTAGCCATTCTTTTTAACGCCGATAAAATAGTTTATTCGATGGGAAGATGGAAAATAACAGATGAATATAACATTGTGCAACTAGTAAAAATAGTAACACGATATAGAGATCTTCAATGGTTTTTGCACATGTATGGAAGCTCAATTACCGAGATTAAACAAGCAATCTACGAAAGAACAATAGCTCTCGGAGAACTAATAACACCCCTCAAAGTTTTGGAAACACTAGAGGACATAGGAATAAACATAGAGATTAGACAACTAGAGGTTAAAAACATCGATCTTTACAGGCTAGTTTCAATTCTAGCCAATAAATTCAAAGTACATAGACCGAAAATAGCAATAGCCAACGTTTTATTACCAAATGCTGCAGCAGCTGGAATTTCTTCCAAAAGATCAACACTACTTATAACTTCTGGCCTCCTAGGTATATGCGACGAAGGTGAACTTGAAGTCATTGTTGGACATGAATTTTCTCACATTAAGGGTAAAGACCCACTTTGCTTGTTTATACTCTTCATAGGAGAGTACATATTAAGAATTTTTCTTTTCTACAAGTTTCCATTCCTCGTTCAATTTTGGCTCTTATACTTTTTCATTGCCTTCACTTTTCTCTTTTTTATTGCAAAATTTTTTGAAGCAAAATCAGATCTAGAAGCCATATATGTTTCTGGGAAACCTAAGGAACTTGCTTCAGCTCTCAGAAAATTCACCATATACATGCCGGCATATAAACTACGTAGATCCGTACTTAAATGGTTCAGTTGGGATCCTCATCCACCTCTCTGGTTCAGAATAGAAAGGTCAGAAGAGTATGCAGCGAAGGGGCTAGAACCAGTAAAGCATTTCCTGCTTAGAAGCGTAGTAGACGTTATTAAAGGTTTACTTAGAGATTTATTCAAATTAAAGCCCAAAAAATATATGCAGGGAGAATAAACTCATTTGTATGTAAAGAAGGCGCAGTGAAGGTCTTTAAGTGTTGAGAATCTAAGTTCTAGGGAAGTTTTTCCGAACAATTTATCTACAATTTCCTGCATGGCTTCAGAAAGCATGTCTAAGTCTTTGTCTTCAAATGCTTTCAGAAGTTTTTCCGCGATTTTGAAGGCTTCGTTCTCAAAAATTTTACCATACTTCTCAGGTTTTTTCTTCATGAACTCAATAACTTTCCTAGGGGACTCTGTGTTATTAACAAGTATAGAGTTTATAACCATGTCAAGAACAAACTCAGCGGCAGCCTTGAAATCTTCTTCCTTTACCTTGCTTGAGATCATTTCAGCATCGTTTCTAGCTATTGTATGTAAATCTTCGCGAGCATTTTCCACATATTGTTTAAAGTTTTTTAAATCCTCTTCCGACGGAGCTTCTTTCCATGACATAAAATCACAACCAAGCTAATTAACGTGGAATTCAATTCACTAATTACTTTTAAAATGTTTTCATTCGGAACCTTATTTATCCGAAAATTTAGTCTTTTGGGAAATAATTATCTTTATTTCTTTTACATTTTCCCCCTTGGTTGCAAAATCTTCAATCCTTGAAAGTATCACATTTGTGGGTTGATCTGCAAGTTCTTTTGGCGTTACAGCAACTACTCTAAGCCCTAAACTTAACCATTCAAAAATCGCTCCAAAAAATTGCTCCTCATTCATTGTTCGAATAAGAACAATTGCATAATACTCAGCAGCCTTGCGTTTCCCGTCACATGCTAACTCAAAACTTAAAGGAAGGAAACTCCCCTTTTTCTTAAAATCATCAATTAAATAATGTCTAAGAATAACATTTCCAAGCTTTGTACTTACATCGTAGAAAACTACTTTTTCTTCTCCAAGCTTCAATTCCCAGCTATGCAAGTAGATCCCCTTTTTACAATGGCTTTTTACAATTTATTATTCTCTGTATAATGCTATTTTATTCTTTCTATTTTCTTTTTCCTAAAAAATCAAATATCCCTGCTTTTGACTCATCTAGCTCGGCTACTTCTCTCGAGTAAGCAGTAATTTCCACTCTTCCGCTTTTTTTAAAGAGAATTTCGCACATCAAATAACCAGAATCATCATAAAATATCTCAAGTTTCTCATCAGCATCAAAAGCATCAGCCAAAAAAATGGAACGCAAATTGTACAATCGAAGTAGTTTTCTCCTAAAAGAATTAAATTGTTTATTCATCCTATGACTAATTGATTCAAAAACATCTGGAAGTTCCATGAACCACTTCACGTTAACTACCTCGTAACCGTTCTAGGAGGCTTAACATTTTGTAATATTTTGTCTCCCTTCCTCCCTCCAGTTTCATTGGGAGGCTTTCGGCGGGAACGGGGCTCGCCACATCTATCTGTTTTTAATACTTTTAACCTAATGTTCCATGCTCCTATAACGTCTCTATCAGCTATTAAACCACATCTCTTACATTTCATTGTTCTGTACTGCCCATTCGGGCTTAGTTTTGCCCCACATATCGGGCAGTAAGTAGAAGTGCCCTTAGCATCAATATAAACTACGGGAATTCCATTCAACTTAGCTTTATATTCAATTATTTTTTGAAGTTTGCGAAAACTCCACCTATGCAACCTACCATTCATTTCCCTAGAAAACTTAATCCTCTTCCTAATGTTTTTGATGTCCTCCAATGCTATTGCCGAGTTTGACTTTAAAGCTTCTTTAACAACCCAATTCGCAACTACATGATAAACATCCAAAACTCTATTCTTCTCCCTTTCACCATACTTAGCTAAAAGTTTCCTCCTAATTTTCCCACCCTTAATTTTAGACTGAATCCTTCTACGCTTCAAAAAATAAGCAATTCTAATATTTTTCTCCCCCGTAACCCTACGTTCAAAGCCATTTGGCTTAGCTATAGTAACATTATTTTCATTAACATCCGCACCAATAACATTAATTGGCTTCTCAACTTCAACATCTTTCGAGAAAACAACATTTAAGAATAAATCATTATTTCTTTTAATTAGCCATGCTTGTCCAATTTTCCAATATTTAAACTTCTCATGATATTTTCCATGTAGAAGTTTAAGCTTAACTCTTCCGTTCGGTGTTGCTATTGCAGCAACCCAGTCATCAAGTTTTAAAGTGAAAAGAATATCGTCAAGCATAATAACATCCTTTCTAAATACAGGCTTATCTCCTTTGGCTTTACCTTTTCTTTTAAGTTTTCTAAAGGACTTGTATATTGAACACGTCATTTGACAAGCAGTATAAACATAATGAGATGGAAATTCAGGATATTTTCCCCGCATTTCATAGTATTTTTCTGATTTAAGCCTTTTAAAAGAAGTTATGTTTCTCAAGAAAACGTAGTTCAACAATTCATTTACAAGTTGCTTATATAAGTTGAACATGTCAGGAACTTCTCCTTCGATTTTGAAACATGCAGTAAGTTTAACTGTTTCTCCCACCACTTCCACCCACTATTTTTCGAATTTCACTTTCTGGAATACGATGTCTGCCGCTTGGAAGTTTGATAGCTCTGATTTTCCCCTCCTTAATCCACTTCCAAAGCGTTCTCCTATCAATTCTCAAAATCTCACAAACTTCCTTAACCCTATAAAGCCTCTCAAATTTAGACATAATACACATAAAGAGACAAAACAATATATAAATCTAACTATTTCAAAACTGCTGAGTTACCCTTTTAGGAAAAACCCATATATTTAAATTTTCCCTTTTTAAAAAGTTAGTATACCATTTCATCATCATAATTCGCTAAAGGTAACATTTTGAAAGTTTTGGAGATGCTTAAAATGAAAATATTGATAACAGGCGGAACTGGTTTTATAGGTAGACATTTAATCGAAAAATTAAAGGAAGAAAGTCATGACATTACGGTTTACGCAATAGATCCCCTTGAAATAGAGGGCATAAAAGTAATTATAGGTGATATAAGAGACAATGCGAACCTCGAAGAAGTTTTTAAAAAAGTTCAACCAGAGCTGGTTTTTCACCTCGCTGCAATAGTAAGTTATTCAGCACCAAAAGAACTAATGTATTCTGTTAACGTTGAAGGAACAAGAAACGTAGTAGATAAATGTTTGAAATACGACTCAAAAATCATTTTCACAAGCTCTGTATCAGTCATAGGAAAATTTAAAGGCATAGCAAACGAGGAAACACCTTGTAGGCCATTCACAACATACGGGAAAACAAAACTAGAAGCAGAAAAAATTGTATTAAATGCACATAAGGAAAATGGCCTTCCAATAGCTATAATAAGACCTGCTCCAGCATATGGAGAAGGATCACCACAGTACAGAGTTCTAATACCCCTAATAGCAAAAGGAAAACTACCAATAATCGGTTCAGGAGAAACATTAACCCATCAAATATACGTTAGAAACTTAATTGATGCACTTCTCTTACTTGCTTACGAAAAAAGGGCAGAAGGGGAAATTTTCATAGCTGCCGACGAGGAAACAATAACATTAAAAGAACTGTACTTTCTTATCCTAGACTACTTGGGGATTAAAAGAGAAGTAAAACATATACCAGTATTTTTAGCAAAATTTGGCGTATTTCTTTCAGAGATAAAAGCTAAGTTCACAGGCGAAAAACCAAAAATGAGTAAAGAATTTCTAGAAACAATACTTACACATCGCCACTATGACATTTCGAAGATCAAAAGTATAGGATACAAGCCGAAATATACTCTTAGAGAAGGAATGACACGAACAATAGAATGGTGCAAAAAAGAAGGTCTCGTCTAAACTAATTTTATCATCAAACTAATATATAGAAATGGCGCCACTTAAGACCACTGCGCTATCGATTCTATCGTATTATTTATAAAGACAAAGATATGTGAATTAAATCGGCTTAAAAGGGGAACAGGGTATGAATATGCTCCAACAAACCAGAGAAAACAACAATAAATACATATGGCGGCTAGTAGTCCTTACACAAGGAGAAAGCCCTCGAAAACCACCAATACCGCCCTCAGCAATAAAATGGAAAAACTCAGGGATACTTTATACATTTTGGTTTCTTGATGAAGAAGAAGCAGAAAAATGGAGAAGTTATTTTGCGTCCGAAAAAGATTTCCTGGTTTTCTGGTTTCTAAAGGAAAAAAGAAAACAATAGATGCAAGTCAATACTTTTTTAAATAATTTTTCTTCTAAAAAATGTGTCAAAAATACGTCAAGCTTTCATCGCATTAAGCTTAAAAGGGTGAGGGCATTTAAATGCCCTTAATCCCTTGGAAACTTGTTACAACATGGTCTTGTTTTGCATGCGGCAAATGTTGTCGTAAATTTAAAGTCCCGTTAAGCCTCAGTGAAGCGCAAAAACTGATGGAAAAATACGGTAGTAACGTCATAGAATTTGAAAGAGGGATCCCCTATCTAAAGAGAAAGGGTGGAACATGCATATTCCAAGACGGGAATATCTGTAGTATACAAGAAGATAAACCAACTGCATGTAAGCTTTGGCCCTTCTACGTCAAAAAAGCGCCCTTGCATCCAAACGATTTCTTCTCAGCACACTATAGATACAAGGATAAGGTCTTTTACATTTATGTTCACAGTTGGTGCACTGGAGTTAACAAAGGAGTTATTCCCATACATAAAATCCTACCAGAAGTTGTATCACTGTATTTAGGGGAGCAAACGTCTCAAATCTTCACTACATCAACATTCCACCCAGAAGACTTACTAATTAACATTATAACAACTACTAAGCTCGTTACAAACAAAATCCTTTAGTTCCCGTAGGAACTGCGAATATCTGGGAGAACCTAACGGCTGATACTCACAAATAGCTATCTCTAACTTATTATTTTCTAACCGTAGAAGAATTTCTTTACTATTAGATAAATTAATATAACTCTTGAGGAGAGAAACGAGCTTGTCATACCACTCTGGTACTTCTTCCCCCTCGTTAGCAGGTCTTTCGCTTTTTTCCTCATTTTCCGATATTGTCGTTAAAATTGGCTTTTCTAATCTTAAGGGATAACTAAACTGAAAGATCAAAAATCGACCGTACCGATTATCAAAGACTCCAGAATCAATAATGATGAGATCTATGTTGTTTTTTGCGCGAAACACTAGATCACGAGGACCATAAGCCAATTTTTTTCCACTATTCTCAATAATCATATCTATAAGGTCTTCTTCACTTAACTCTCTTTGTAACTCTACCTTTACATCTAAATGTTGCTGAAAAAACATTAACTCCTCATTTATTATGTTTTTACCTAGTTCTAAAAGATTTTTCTCTTTCTTTAACGCCCTTTTCTCAATATTTCTCCCTAAGAGCGTTAAGATCGTGTTTATTGGGAGAACAATAAAGAGAGAGGAGGAAATAAATGACAGAAAAAGAACGTCCACAAAGTTCGAGAGTAAAATAACACCTGGAGAGAAACGCAGCAAAAACAAAGGAGTAAAAACAATGAAAACAATCAATGTTTCAAGCGATATAAACCTCAACTCGCCCGTGCGAGAAAGAATTCGGACAAATTTATTATTAGAATACATTTTCAACTTAAATTCTTCAACCTTTTTTAAGAACATACTTCTTATGGTGTCTAAATCAACATCCATTAAATTCACCTTTTCATTCGTTTAGGTACTTTTTTAAAGCTCGGTCAACCTTCTTCCTGCAAGTTGAACAGAAATTTTTGGTTTTAAAATCTGTTTCTCCAACATGATTACTAAACCTCATAACACATCTGGGATTATCACAATGATTAAGACCAAGCGTATGACCAATCTCGTGGATAACAGTTTTAACAACCCTTTCCAATAGAAGATCCATATCAGGAGGCTCACCGTAAACTTCAGGTCTAAGCATAAAAAGAGAAACAACAGCACCAAGCCCATGTAAACTAGCTTGGCCAAAAACAAAATTCAAACCTGGAACAAAAAGATTAACATCAGTAATAGCTACAACTCTCGTAAAATGCAACATCCTTGCGTAACTTTCTGCCAATGATACAAAAAACGAAGCATGATACTGCTTTCTTTCTGGAGAATAAGCCTCACTGGGAACAGGAAGACTTTCTGGATAAATTTCACAAATTGCACCGTAAACTTCCTTTAATGCTTCACAAATACCCCTAAGAATTTTATTTGGAACACTTCCTATAGGAAGTATCAGTATTTTAAACAACACTTATCCTCCAGTTTCCTCAGATTGATCCTCTAAAGTTCTAATAGCAACGTTTTCTTGTTTCTCAGCTTTTTTAATTTGCTCTTTCAAAAGTTTAACTTTTTCCTCGAATCCCTTATCAGCAAGTAGTTGCGATATCTCGTTAAGAACAAAGTCTACAGTCCTAAGGTTGATTTTTACTTCATCTAGTTTTTCTTTACGTAAGAGATCCTCGCTTTTGTTTACAACGTTTTTTACGTCATCTATTAACCGGAGAAATACGTATTCAAGAACTTCGGGGAAATTTCTAATTTTCCCCTTTAAATCTAACATTCGCTTGATGATATCTCTAATTTCTTCTTTTAATTTTTCGCTTTCCCGAACTAGGTGTAATGTAATTTTCATGGGACCTATGGTAGTTGAGTACGCTGTTCCAACCATGTCAAAATATTCTAGATCCGCACTAATACTGTATTCTTCCTTCTCCGCATCCTTACTTGGCACATTTAAGGTTATTTTTATTTTCACTTCTCCATTGGCAGGAAGCGTGTCAATAATGGTTTCTCGTTTTCCTTTAACAATTTTTATTTCTTCTGGCACGTTGAAAACGATTTTTACGTTTTTAGCTTCACCTTCACCGACATTTTTCAATTTTAGAGTGACATCAAACGGCGTATTAAAAGTTAAATCGAGTGGAACACGAAGAGCAGGAGTGATCTTTGGAAGTCGAATTTCTTTCTTAACCCTACTGACAATGGTTTGCATCGCTTCATCGATTATTTTTACAAACATGTTACCTTTAATAAGTGGAAGCATAGGTTTTAAAACAGAATTTACTAGTCCTTCAACTTCTGAATATGTTGAAGCATCAGAATCAACAACAACTTTTTGAATTAAGGACGCAACATTCAATATTCTATTAGCTTCAAAATCCTCAGCGGAAATTTTCTCCTTAAAACTTTTAATAATCCTCTTTGCATCGTCAATCTTACTGGCAGCAAAATATATCAAACTTGAAATAGCAACGCAAGTAGCAGCACCTCTAACTTCTTTCCACATTAAGTATTCGTTGGCGGCATTTGCAAGGTCGGAAGCTATATTTAAAACTAGTGGATCTCTTTTTTCCGTCATTTTTAACTTTTCATATATTTCCAGGGCCATAAGAGAGTTTTCTGCTGCCTTTCTGAAGGATTTAACACGTCTAGCTTCATTAGCAGCAATGACAAAATTATCAACAGCAAGCTTAAGGTAACGTTCTGCCTCTTTTGTTTTTCCATTCTTTTCGAATATTTTGGCAACTTCAAGATATTTATGTGCTGCTTTCGAATAATTCTGTTTACTCAGATATTCTTCAGCCTCTTCTAACAATTTGTGCACAGAAACTTCCAATTTCATATTCCCCCATTATAACTTAAATTTGTAAAACAAATATTAAAACTCTTTCCACTTTCTAGTTCAACATAAACTGTCAAAATTACGGTAAATTTCTAGGAAGTGATTTCGTAATGAAAAGAAAGCAAAAGAAAGATAAAATTCATAAACTGACATTTCAAGAGATGTTAGTCGAAAAACTCAAAGAACAAGTGTCTAAAAGTGAAAAATGCAAAAAAGCCTTGGAAGTCCTATTAAACGATAGAGAAATAAACTATCTACTTGAGGCAGTAAACATAGCAGCTGTAGGAAGACTAAGATACAACGATCATGGAAAAACCCACAGCATAATTACTAGTCTGAACGCTTTGAAAATCTTAGATCTATTCTACGAAGCTGGCATTGAACCAAATACAATAAAAGAAAAAACTGGCGACATAGACGATGCAAGACTAACAGTACTATTAGCAGCATATCTACACGATGTAGGACATATAGTTCATAGAGAACATCACTACGAGTTTTCTCTATGGATAGCAAAACCAATAGTAGAAAGAATCCTAGAAGAAATATATGGAGAAGATGTTGAAAAACGAATC
>Ga0180300_10000478_pt1 | contig 17537 bp, 21 predicted proteins | sample GuaBasSediGuay15_FD_121798 | JGI IMG/M metagenome (GOLD analysis project Ga0180300, IMG submission 121798) | Subseafloor sediment microbial communities from Guaymas Basin, Gulf of California, Mexico - Guay15, Core 4569-2, 21-24 cm | ecosystem: Environmental > Aquatic > Marine > Hydrothermal... | reverse complement strand
ATCCTTCCAGGAACCGGAAAGGGGAATTGCTAAAATTAAAACCATCAACAATTTGCTCATCTCACCTCCTTTCCCCCTCCCTTAGTCCCTCCCACCAGGGGAGGGAGATGGGTGGGAGGATGGTCTCCCACCAGGGGAGGGAGATGGGTGAGAGGATGGTCTCCCACCAGGGGAGGGAGATGGGTGAGAGGATGGTCTCCCACCAGGGGAGGAAGGAGAGAGGACTTCCCCCTTTCGTAAAGGGGGACTGAGGGGGATTTAATTCCTCCCCTAACACTCAAATCCCTCCATGAAGCATTTAATATTACACTTACAACAACTAATCCCAGAACCAATTTCATAATCCAATTATATCCCGAATCCACCATAGATCAAACCCTGCGAGGGAAAAGGGAGAATGGGAGAGGGGGAGAAAGGGAGAAGGGGTGAAAGGGTGAAAGGGAGAGGGGGAGAAGGAACTCAATGACCTAATGACATAATAACTCAAACTAAACAAACTAAATAAACCAGATCAACCAGATAAACAAGATAAACCAGAAAGACCAGAAAGACCAGAGAGACCAGAAAATAGATTACTTCAGCTCATCTGCACTCTGTAATCTTTTCTTCATAATGTAGGCATCTTCCCCATCAAGATAGTAATATCTTCTGGTATAGGAGATCTGGTAGCCCAGTTTCTGATAGAGCCTGATCGCTCGATCATTCGAGACCCGGACTTCAAGATAGGCCTCGATACAGCTGGCAGCGATCCCCTGCTCTTCCAGATGCCGAACCAAACGGCTACCCAGACCCTGATGCTGAAATTCGGGATCGACCGCAACATTGGTTATGTGGAGCTCGGGTCGGGCGATGGTGGCCAAGGCATAACCGACCACACGGCTACCAGAAACAGCAACGATCTTGATTGCCTGATCTGAGGCCATATCCGCCTCAAAGAAGTATCGGGGCCAGGGGTTGGGGAAGACCCTATTTTCGATCCCGAGGACCTGTTCCAGGTCCTCGGGTCTCATCTCCCTCAGGATGATCGATCTCTGCATCGGATTTCTTGAGGTAGAACGGCTCTAAGGTGTCAATCGAAACCGGCTCTCCGATCCGGGCCAGGTGACAGATTGTCTTTGCCTCGGGATGGATCGGATTGGGATCGGGGATCACCACCCCCTCCTTCACCAGCTCCGGATACCGGATGAGACCATCGCCCAGTAGGAGGGCACCTTCAGGGATGAGATCTTTCAACCCCTCTGGTGTAACCAGGAGATAATCGGAATCCCTCCCGCCATCCTGATAGACCGCAGCGTAGAGCAGTCCTCTCCGGGCATCAGTGATCGGGATGACGGTGCGATAGAGTGAAAGGTAGGGGTGGGCTAAGGCATCGAGGGTATTAACCGGGACAACCGGTATTGAGTGGGAATAGGCGATACCCTTGGCCAAGGCGAGGCCGACCCTCAATCCGGTAAACATCCCCGGTCCGATACTCACCCCGATCCGATCCAAGGATGAGAATTCGATGTCGAGCTGATGCATCAACTCCCGCAACCGGAGAAACATCACCTCAGAATGGCGCATCGGCACCTTCTCACTGTAGGTAAAGATCAATGCGCCATCCCGTTCAATGGCAAATGAAAGGAAGATGTTTGAGGTATCAACTCCGAGGATCAACAATTTCGATCTCCCTTAGATTCTGACCGGCAATCCTCAGATATACCCTGATCGTCTGCTCCGGAAGGCGGTCTTCGACCTTCTCCGCCCACTCGATCAAAACGATCCCGCCCAGTTCAAGATACTCCTCCAGATCGGGAAACTGGTCCCCTTCGATCCGGTAGAGATCGATATGGTAGATCGGTATTCGACCGGGATACTCCCGGACCAGGACAAAACTGGGACTCTTCACCCAATCCCCGACCGAAAAACTCCGGCAGATGCCCCTGATCAGGGTGGTCTTACCCGAACCCAGTTCACCATAGAGGGCAACAACATCACCGGGTCCGAGTTTTCTGCCCAGACTCATCCCCAGTTCGACACTCTCCTCAGGGCTACTGGTTGAGATGGTAGATCTCATGGATCCCCTTCAGGGTGAGATCGGCATCATAATCATCGATAAGGTCGCTCAGTTCTTTGATCTCTCCGCCCCAGCCACCGGTGGCAATGACTCTAAAGTCCCGCTTGTGTTCCTTCCTGATCCGACCAACGATCTCGCTGATCTGTCCGATGGTGGTAAAGATGATCCCGGATCGGATACATTCGGCGGTATTGCGGCCGATAATCCGCTCCGGCAGTTTCAACTCAATCTGAGGGATGAGGGCGGCATTCTCGACCAGGGCCTCCAGACTCGATTCAATCCCGGGACAGATAATACCCCCAAGATAGACCCCTTCTTTGAGCACAACATCGAAGGTGGTGGCGGTGCCGAGATCGACGATGATGAGATCGGAACGGTAGGATTTTAGCCCACCCACGGCATTGGCAATCCGATCGGCACCAATCGTGGATGGGTCATGATACTCGAATCGGAGATTGGTCTTCGACCGGTAGCTCACCTCCACCACTTTTATACCCAGCTCATTCCCGGCCTCAATAAAGGGGCGGGTGAGCTTGGGGACCACCGATGCCAGCCCGATACCTTCCATCTCATAGCCAGCGATAATCTCCTTGGCCTCAAATCCGGTCATCCGCTTCGGGGTTGTTATCGTCCTCCGATCTGTAATCTGATCATCCTTAAAGAGACCCATCCCGATATAACTATTACCGATATCGATGCTCAAGACCATCGCACCCTCCTCATCTCACCAGAGAAGACCTTGATGAGCTTATCGGTCTCGGTCCTCAGGATCAGGGCACCCTCCTCATCAATGTCCTGGACGGTCCCGATGATCCGACTCCGTCCGTAGTCAATGGTAACAAGATCACCACTGGCGGTGAAATATGGCCTTAAGAGTTTAACGATCACCCGACCCTGACCCTCCTCAAACTGCTCGAAGGCATACTCAAAATTCCGGATCAGATCCTCCCTCAGCCCTGAGATCTCAATCTTCTGATCCAGCTCTAAGGCCAGCGAGGTGGCAGAACCGACCCAGGATGGGAAGTGGTAGATATTAACATTGATCCCGATACCGCAGATGATGGCCCCCCGGTGATATTCGCCCAGGATTCCGGCAACCTTCCGATGGTTGATCATCACATCATTCGGCCAGCGGAGCTGGCCGGTCACCCCCAACGGTTCGATCGCCCTCAAAACCGCCAGTGATCCGAGCATGGTAACATAGTGGGCCAGCCGCTGTTTCTTCTCATAGGGTATCATAAAGGTGATCCAGAGTCCACCCTCGGGAGAGAACCACCTCCTTCCAGCCCTGCCTCTGCCCCCGGTCTGGATCCGGGCGATGACTGCGGTCGGCTGGGTGCGGTCGATCGAGCGCGCCACCTTCTGGGTCGACTCGATCGCGTTATACTCCAGGATCCGCTCGATTCTCATCGATCGCCCCTACCGGACAGACCTTCCGGCACTGCCCACACCGGTTGCAGTTCTGATCGTCGATAATCGGAAGGAGATCCACCACCACGATTGCAGAGCTGGGGCAGACACAACTGCAGCCGTAACACCTGAGACAACGCTCAGCAATGATCTTCATCGGATCAGGGTGAGGATGCCCCGATTCTTCTGCTCCTCAGCCTCGATAAGATAGAAGTAGACCCCGGATGCCACCCGCTCGCCATGTTCATTCTTCCCGTCCCAGAATGCCCGCCGGGTGAAACGGTCGATCTCGCCCCCCTCATCGAGGATACGGACAACCTCTCCGGCGAGGTTGAAGATGGTAACCTTGATATAGGGATAAACACCGCTGAACTTGGCGGTGTCAGAAGGGACATAGACGATGGTCACCTTATCATCACCGATCGCCGGATTGGGGAAGGAATAGACCCGTCCGAGCAGGATCGGTTCCAAGACGAGATCGACGACCATGATCGAATCGGCGGGCGGGATATCTTTGACCGTTGCTCCCGAAGGATTTCCGTTGTAGAGATAGCTGGATGGGATTGAGGAGAGACCGAAACCGATCGAATCCTCCTTCCACAGGTCATCCGCACTTCCCAGATCATGAAGAACCGGTGAGTCATCTCCATCCGCCTGCATGATACCGACCAAGGGATGGCGATCTTCAGTGTTGTCGGTTCTCGACTCATCACAGTGGAGGATGAGGAGGCCGGAACCGGGCAGGCCCTGGTCATAGCCACTCTGATAACGATTCTCAACCAAGAAATACTCACCAACCCCACCATTCTTCCAGTCCCATTTCGGCCCCTCTGGATTCTTCAAAAACCGATAGACCCGATCGGAATTCCCCGGGATCGGCTCATCAAGCCTTTCGGTTATCCCTTCATGTTCTAAGGCCACCTCATCGACCCAGCCGAGGAGATAGCGGCACCAGGCACAGAGCCGGGCCGGTGATGATCCGGCCGGAGCCTGGGGTGAGCTCCGGTTCCAGGAACCAGCGGCCATGAGGCAGAAGCAACCCAGACCATAGCTGGAATAGTCGGTATCATAAAGGTCGGGCAGACCGAGGACATGGCCAAACTCATGGACAAATACCCCCACTGTGATCGGACAATTATCATTCTCCAGCCATTCCGGCTCCATGGCGTAGACATCAACATAGACCCCATCATCGGTCTTATATGGCCCTGGGCAGCCGAGGTCATCGGATGAGAGATCCCATTTATGGGACCAGATCCGGCTCTTCACCCCACCCTCTTCAGCGCCCGGACCGGCATGGACAACGAGGAGGATGTCAACATAGCCATCACCATCGGTATCAAACCGAGAGAAGTCGATCATGGGATCGGCAAGGGAACAGGCGGCATAGACAAGACCCTGGGCATTGCGGGGAAACTCATTGGCAAAGCCAAATGAGTCTCCGACATAGAATGAGTAAGGTTCTGGGGCCCGCAGCCAGGAGGATACCCAACTCTCTCTTGAGATCGAATAACGGCCACCGGAGACGGTCTGGTAGTAGTGGTTCATAGTGCCGAAGGAACTGCCATAGACCAGGGTATCGAAATGTTCCTTTGCCACCCGGCTGGGATTGTCAGAAAAGTCAACCAGAAGGACCACCGCCTTACCCATCCCGGCCAAGGGATAGACCCTAATCGGCTCGGGTCGATCCACCCCAACCGGTGGTCGAAACCTTACCACCTTCTCCTGAGGCATTAATGGCATTGCAATCAGGAAGGTCAGAATCGGAGCCATCGATCCCACCCATTTTCAGTCAAAAACTGCTCCCTTCTTTTTAGGTTCCACGCCTCGGCCGCATGATAGGCATTATTGCGGGAGCCATTATAGAAACGAACCAGAAGAAAATGGAGGATAAGGAAGCCATCGAGATAGCTCCGATTTCGCACTGCCCGGTAGAAGAGATAGCCGGTTATCCCATTAGCGACAAGATCAAGCAGGCCAAGAAGGGGTCTACCACTATAAATCTCACCGCTACCTGGAAGGATGCTGGAGAGGAGAACTGCGGTAGAGGTGCTCTTCTGATGCCAGCCCTTAAGGGAGATATATTTTGACGCTTCATCATATCGTTCCTCAAGAAAGAGGGCAACCCCGAGCATCTCCCGGATAGAGTCGGCATCATCTTCCAGTAGGAGATCGGTGAGTTCGATCTCCGCCGCTCGATAATTCCCAGCGGCAAGGTGGTAGCGAGCAAGCAGATATTCTCCCTCCCGACCCTTGCCACTTAAAAGAGGATAGGCCCGCTCATACCGGTCTCTCTTCAGATAGCAATAACCGAGCTCAAGGCTCTCCTCTCTTGTCAGATGATCTTCGAAAAATAGTTTTCGCCTCAATTCCAGCTCACTCAACCGGTAGATACCTACCGCAAAAGCGGAATCAGCCAGATCGAAACCGACGAGAAGGATCAGCGCCATAGGTTGGTTGGAGAGAACTCCTCCTCAGGATATTCCGCCATAAGGGAGCTCAGATATTCTATCCGCTTAAAATAATTAAAATCTGATGCGGCATTTATTGCACCAATAATATTGCCGAGCCAGAAGATACCCGAGAGGGTAAAACAGATCGTCGCCTTCGTCTTCTCCTCATCCCGGAGATAGAGATACCCGACTCCGGAGAAGAGGCCGGTGAAGAAGAATGCGAAGAGGCCATCATAATATCGGCCACTGTAACAGTGGCCCAGACCGGGAAAGACCGCCAGAAACCCGGCAATGGCGGGAGAGCGATGAGGGATTCTGGGGGGCTTGGTCCCGAGGTATCGGGCTAAGGAATCGAACCGGAAGAGGTGTCCATAGGCAAGACCGGTGAGGATCCGGGCTGGCTTGAAATTAAGCTTCTTTAAGATGGTAATTGAAGAATCAAACTTCCCCTGATAGAAATTGGCCCGACCGAGGATGTATTCCTTTATTGGAGAGGGCAGTTTTACCGCCACCTGCGGGATCCGATCATAACGGCCAAGCTTGAGATAGCATTCACTAATCGCAATGAGGGGAAAAGCCTCATCCGGATGGCTGAGGTGGTAACGGTAGTACTCCAAGAGTGCCAGATCGTAATCACCTGACTCATAGAGATGGTTGGCGAAGCCGAGCGGGCTAATGCCAGAGAGGGCGAGAAGGAAGACGATCATTTCGGAAGGGGTTGTGGTTATCCACCGGATCGTAGATCCGACCCCGCTTTATCCCACGATAATATCGACCGTAATAATGCCAGGCGCAGAAGTGGCAACGCTGGAGCCGATCCGCCCCCAGGAGGATGCCGAAGGGTCCGTAGCGATCGATCGCTTCATAGGTGAAGTGGGAACAGGTGGGGGTGAAATTGCAGACCTCCCCCTGGGCCCGGGAAACGGTGAGTTGGTAGACCCGGATCGGGACCTTAAGAACCAGTTTCAACGGGTTGGTCTCCAAGAGGAAAAAAACGAGAACGATCATCGGAAAATGGAGGAGAGGGGATTTGAACCCCCGACCTTCTGAGTGCGATTCAGATGCTCTCCCGCTGAGCTACTCCCCCAGTGATCGAAATGTCTTCTCATCCCTAAATTCTATTGAAAGCTCTAAGTTTGTAAACACCTTGGCCTTGATCATCGGCCCGATCGGGATAAAATACTTCCGATTTGAGAAAGGAGGTTGGATGGCAAGACTTAAGGATAAGCTGGCGGAAAAGATTCAGATGTGGCGGGAGGAGATTAGAAGCCTGGTGAAGGAATACGGTGATCGAAAGATCTCAGAGGTAACGGTGAAGCAGGCCTACGGTGGAATGAGGGGGGTTAAGGCCCTTGTCTGTGACACCTCGGTCGTCCCACCCGATAAGGGTCTCATCTTGCGAGGGATCCATATCTCAGAGCTTAAGAACAAACTCCCCGAGGAGGTCCTCTATCTTCTGATCACCGGTGAGCTCCCCGATGAGGAGGGATTGGAAGATATCAAGTCGGAGCTGAACCGGAGGAAGGAAGTCCCAGAGTATGTCTGGAAGGTGCTTGAGGCGATGCCCAAAGACTCTCATCCGATGGCGATGTTCTCACTCGGCATCCTCTCCATGGAGCGGGAGTCGGTCTTCCGGAGGGAGTATACCAAGGGGATTAAGAAGACCGAATACTGGGAGCCAACCCTTGAGGACTGTCTCAATCTCTTGGCCAGACTGCCTTCACTCGCTGCCGGCATCTATCGGATGCGATTTGACAAAGGATCTCGAATCGATCCCGATCCCAATCTCGACTGGGCAGCAAATTATGCCCATATGCTCGGTGTGCCTGATCCCTCCGGTGAGTTTAAGAATCTGATGCGTCTCTATATGGTTCTCCACTCCGACCACGAAGGGGGCAATGTCAGCGCCCATACCTGCCACTGTGTCGGCTCTGCCCTCTCCGATGCCTATTATGCGGTCTCGGCCGGCCTCAACGGCCTCGCCGGTCCTCTCCATGGTCTGGCCAATCAGGAGTGCCTGCGCTGGGTCATCAGCATCAAGGAGAAGTTTAATGGTGTCCCAACCGAGGAACAGCTCCGTCAGTTCGCCTGGGATACACTCAACTCCGGCCAGGTGATTCCAGGCTATGGACACGCAGTCCTCAGGGTGACCGATCCCCGATTCGAGGCCTTCCATGAGTTCGGTAAGCGGGTCTGTCCGGATGATGTCTACTTTAGGATTGTTGATCTCATCTTTAAGGTCGTCCCCGGAGTCCTAAAGGAGCAGGGAAAGGCAAAGGATCCCTGGCCCAATGTCGATGCCGCTTCTGGTTGTCTCCTCTACCACTTCGGTGTCACCGAATTCGAATACTACACAGTTCTCTTTGGGGTCTCCCGGGCGATGGGGATGTGCTCTCAGCTCATTGTCTCCCGTGCCATCGGTGAGGCGATCGAGCGTCCCAAATCGGTCACCACCGAATGGATCAAACAGGAGGTGGCCAAGGCCTAAATCACCAACGCCAGCTCACTTCTAACTGGTAGCCGGAACGGTGTAGACCATAGCGGAATTCGAGGCGGGTGTTGTAGTGATCTACCGATATGGGAACGGTGGCAATATCATAGATGATGCTGAAGAGGAGAGGAATGCCGGTAGCAAGGGCAACAATCTCATTATGCTTATAAGCTCCGACATCCAGTGCTTTCTGGTGTGAGAAGAGGGAAGCGGCAACGATCCCCATCGTAATCAGACTGGCCCGAAGGCAACCGGAGCCACAACCTCTCAGGTTCTGGCCCGCATAGATGTGGCCCAGGCTGGGGCCAAAAACGATACCATTTAGACCGAGAAGGAGTCCGAGCTCTCTCTTATTATGGCGGGCAACCACAATTCCGGTTGCGATCGGAGCGACAGTCCCACCAATTGAGAAGGCCAGTCCTATGGAAGTGGACTTCGTCCCCGCAAATAATGGGAGGAAGGTGAGGAGTATCAATCGATGTCTCATCCGGTCAGCGCCACTCCGATGTCAGATTGTTTAACAACTTCCGGCTGAACAGGGAGTCGAGAATACCGCCCAGAAGGGGGGCTGCTTCCTCAGGAGAGAGGGTATATCTCATATCGAGGAATCGGGAACGAAAATCCTTTACCTTCTCCTTAACCTTCATCCCCCTGATCACCACATCAGCGATAAGTCCTGCCAGTTGTTTAAAATCCTCTGCCTCCATTCCAAACCTCGTCATCTCCTGGACACCCATCCTTATCCCCGAGGCCTCGAGAAAACTCTCGTCGTCTGGGAGGGCCTGGTAGTTGGTAATGATATTATTCTCCTCCAGCCTTTTAGCCAACTCATTCCCACTCCCATAGCGGCTCACCCGGATGATTACCTGATGTGTCTCAGTAAACCCACTCCGCTCATCTCCCTCAACATCGATCCCCTCGTCTTTTAGAGCGCGAGCAAAAGCCCGGGCATTTTCGCAGACCTTACGCTGATACTCGTCTTTAAAATGATTCATCTCATAGGTGGCCATAAGAAGTGCGAGCAGGGTGCCGAGATGATGATTACTGGTTGATCCCGGAAAGGCACGGCTCTTGATATCGAGCCAGAGTTTGGCAATCGGGCTGTCCTTGGTTATCGAGGTGGCAATGATTCCCCGCTGAGGCCCGAAGAAGGTCTTATGGGTACTCCCGGTCACAATATCGGCCCCCTCCTGGAAGGGCGCCTGCATCGCACCATAGAGGCCGAGGACATGGGCCATATCATACATGATGATCGGTCTGGGGTCCCAATCCTTGATAAGATTGGCAACGAACTCAACCGGTTCCTTATAGATGAACATACTCTTGCCAAAGATGATCAACTCGGGGCGCTCCCGCTTCATTAGGTCGGCCAGCCGATCGGTATCGGTCTGATAGGGGTTATCCCTTTTCACCGGGAAATTGATCACCCGCTCTTTTTTGGTCTCGGGATCCTCTTCAACATAATTAAAAAGTGCACCCATCGGCTGAGAGCTCAGGTGTCCCCCTTTGTTGAGATCGTTATTCATCACCAGTCGCAGCCTCCGGAATGGCTCACCTTCCCTCCGATTCCGATTCTTGAACTTCACCACCGCCTTAAAGATGATCTCATTGGCCATCTGACCGCTGATGGGACGAAGCTCCACCTTTGAGACACCAAAAAACCTTGCCATCTCCTCCTTAAGTTCTTCCTCAACCCACTTGATAAAATCAATCCCCTGATAAAAATAGATCTCTTTACCCTTCATTGTTCGATGTTCGGCATAACGGCCGGAAGGATCGGAAATCTCGCAGAACTTGACTAAGGGGCTTGGTGTCGTCTCAGAAGGAATAAGATTAATGCATTCCCGCTGCCTCCATCGATTATTCTCCTCTATCTTACGGATCAGATCCTTAACCTTCTTCTCAAACATAGCCACCTCCTTATCAATGATAATCTGAATGTTTTTGGTGTCAACCGACCGGATCTCGGTGATTGACAGAATCGTAATCCCTCTTAGAATAACTTTGATGGAGCGGTTAGCAAGCTGTCTTTATAACCTTCTCAATCAACTAAATCGCCGACAGGAGGAAGAGATCGACTGGCACCGAATCATTGAGGGTATCCCAGCGGTTATCCCTTGCGATGGGGGAGCAATCCGATTCTATAACCCGATAACCAATAAGCTATCGATTATCGCCTCCTTCGGTCTGCCCAGAGAATATCTTAAGCGCTTGAGAGAGGTTGAGATGCCCGAGGTGGGCTGGACCATTATAAAAGAAGGCGGTCCGCTCATCCCCAAGGACTACCGGATCCATCCCGCCTATCAGGCCTGGAAAAGGGAGTTTGAGCGGATTGGGATAAAGACCAATGTCGTGGTGGGAATATTTATTGATGGAAAATTCCTTGGTTTCCTCTCCTTGGTCAGGAAAAAGGATCTTCCCTTCAAGCGCTCAGAGATCAAGATAATCAGGATAATAGCTGGCATCATTGCCAAGGGACTGAGTCGCTTCTACCATCTCAGGATTGAGGCTTCTCTTTATGACTTCTTCCACCGAATCCGAGCAAGATATGGTTATCGCAGGTTCTTCCGGGATGTTCTGGCAATGATCGTTCGCTGCTTCAATGTCAATGGTGCCGGAATCTTCATCCTGGAGCAAAAACTTCTAAAGCCACTCTCCATCCTTGGTGACACCCTCTACACCCAGCCAAAATCGATCCTCGATCTCCCCGAACTCTTGGAGAATATCGATGTTCGTAATGCCTTCCTTCTCGATCCGGAGCGATCGGAGCAGTTATGTCGCAGTGGGAATCGGCTCGCCGTTGCACCACTCCTCCTACACCAAGATCATCGAGGTTTCCTAATCCTCTGTTTTCCGAAATATTATCTCCTCACCAACGATGACCTTGCTCTCCTCCATATCTGGTCCAGTGCCATCAGTAGTTATTTTGCTACCATCCATACCCTTCGTCGAGTGGAAAGGGAAAGGGGAAGGATGGTTCGATTTACCGATGATCTCCTCCGCTCTCTCGCAACCGGAATGGAGCTGCGGACACCCCATTTCCGGAACCACGCTTCAGATGTTGCCCGCTACTCTGTTAACTTCGCCCGGAGATTGGGCTGGAATGAGAGTCGGATCAACCGATTGAGGACCGCTGCTCTCCTCCACGACATCGGCAAGATCGTGATTCCGGACCAGATCCTTAATAAACCAACCCGTCTTTCGGAATGGGAGTGGCGGATGGTAAAGCGTCACCCCATCGTAGGGACCGAGATCATAGAAGGGGTCTCGGGGATAAAATCGATCCTCCCCATCATCCGCCACCATCATGAAAACTATGATGGTACTGGCTATCCCGATGGACTACGAGGAAGAAAGATCCCCACCGAATCGAGGCTCCTTGCCATCGTTGATACCTATCAGGCTCTCATCTCCAGTCGACCCTATCGGCCCGCCCATACCAAACGGGAGGCCAGACGGATCATCGAGGAGCAGTCGGGTAGTCGATTCGACCCCCAACTGACTCGGTTCTTCCTTGATAATCTCAATCATATCACAAGATAATTGATCTTAATCGGCGGTTAAGTATAATCAACCATGGCCCGGAGTAAGTCGAAGCAGAAGCGGAAGAGGCTCAAGATCCGGCTTAGGTGGCGCCGGAGGTGGGAGAAGAAGAAGGCGACAAAAAGATAGATCTCCTTTCGACCGGACCGGTCGTCACACGAATAATCCTATCGATCCCATCCGGTTTTTGACCCGGATGGTGAAGCAGAGCGATCGTCTCTCCTCTCTCAACCCTATCACCAACCTTCTTTAAGAATTCAAAACCGACCCGATGATCAACCACCTCTCCGAGTTTCCTTCTTCCCCCTCCCATCTCAACCATCATCATCCCAACCCTCCGAGCATCGATCTCAGCAATCCAGCCATCGGATGGGGACAGGATTTCATCGCGGTGGGGTGTCTGGGGGAGCAGGGAATAGTCCTCCACCACCTCTGGATTCCCTCCCTGGGCCTCGATAAATCTCTTCATAAGTTCCAGCGGTCTTCCAGATCTGATCAGTGCATCGATCTCGGCGTCGGTGCGATCGGTAATCAACTGGACCATCTTGACCACCAGCTCCTTGGTATCGGGTTCATAATTTCCTTTAAGGAACTCGATCGACTCGATCACTTCTAAGGAGTTGCCAACCATCCGGCCGAGAGGTTGATCCATAGCCGTGATAAGGGTGACAACCTTCCGATTAAATCTTTCACCGATCTTCTTCAGAAGCGATGCCAGAGTTTCTGCCTCTCTCCTCGATCGCATGAATGCACCGCCCCCGCATTTGACATCGATAATAATCCCATCCGTATTTACAGCCAGCTTCTTAGAAAGGATACTTGCCACGATCAGGGGAATAGAATCAACCGTCTGGGTTGCATCCCTTAAGGCATAGAGTTGCCGATCAGCTGGAGCGATTTCATCCGATTGAGAGATAATAAAAAATCCTGAGTTGTCAAGGAGATGGGGGAGCTGTTCAATGGGAATCTCAGACCGGAAGCCCGGGATCGATTCCAGTTTGTCGATCGTCCCTCCGGTATGGCCAAGACCGCGACCCGATATCATCGGGACCTTGATATCGAAGGCCGCAAGGATTGGTGCAATGACAAGAGAGATCTTATCACCCACCCCACCGGTGGAGTGTTTGTCCCAAAGGGGATGGAGATCGAAGGATAGTCTCTTACCCGAATTTAGCATTGCCTCGGTAAGATAGAAGGTCTCATCATCGTCAAGGCCATTGAAGTAGATGGCCATGAGGAGGGCGGCGAGCTGATATTCAGGAATTGATTTGGTGATGACGCCTCTGATCAGTTGATCAAACTCCTCCTTAGTAATCCTTTCCCGATACTTCTTCTTCTCAAGTAGAAGCTTGAAGTTCAAAGTTTCTCTTCGATGAGCCTTCTCAGGTGCTCTTTTGCTTTTTCATTCTCGGGATCAAACTCCAGTGCCGCCTGAAAGGCATCTACCGCATCCTCTTTTTGAGCGAGCCCTTCATAGGCGATCCCGAGATTGTAGTAGACTCGGAAGTCTCGTTGGATCTTCTCGGCATCCTTCAACACTTTCACTGCAGCACGAAAGTTACCGGAAAGGATATAAAATTCCGCCGTCTCCAGAAGTTCGGAAAAGCGCTCCTTTCTCATTTTCCGGTCAGTTTATCAATATCGGTGTAAGCACCAAGGATAACCAGCACATCACCCTCGATCAGCTCATCATCGGCACCGGGAGCAATAATCACCTCCTCCTTCAATTCCGGAGTCCCCTCCTTGGTCATGTAGGGAGCCTTTCTTTTGATGGCGATAACACTCACATGATATTTCTCCCGGAGTTTCGCCTCACCCAAGGTCTTGCCAACAAATCGTTTTGGTAGGGGGGTCTCAACAATGCCGTGGGTGGTAGATAGTTCAATCACATCGAAGATCTTTGGGGCGGCAAGGCTTTCGGCCAATCTGATCCCCATATCCCTTTCCGGATAGATCACCCGATCAGCACCGATCCGGGCCAGGATCTTGCCATGGAGATCATCCTGAGCCTTGGCAACGATATATTTCACCCCAAGGCTTTTGAGCACCATGGTTACCATAATCGAATCCTCAATCGAGTCCCCGATGGCGACGATGACACAATCGAGATCAGCCACCCCCGCATCCCGGAGTGCCTTCTCATCGAGGGCGTTGAGAACCAGACTTACCGTTGCCTTCCCTTCCAGATCTTTAACGCACCTTTCATCCCGGTCGATCGCCAAAACCTCAAAACCCCTCTCCACCAGTGCATTGGCAACACTGCGACCGAAACGACCCAGACCAATAACCCCGAACTGCTTCATCATCCTCCTCCCAAACTTCTTTTTAGCTTTTCAATCAAACCACCGGCCTCAATGATTGCAAGTAGAAAGTCGGGTAAGGGATCACCAGGATAAGACTCACCGGTGGTAAGATCTTCAATCTTTCCCAAATGGAGATCGATCCGTAGTTCATCCCCTTCATTAATTCGGTCAAGATGATGACCGATTATTGCTGGTAACCCCTGGTTGATTGCGTTGCGGAAGAAGATCCGGGCAAAGGATTCGGCAACCACGGCAACAATACCGGCCCACTTAAGGGCTGTTGCCGCCTGTTCCCGGCTGGAACCACAACCGAAATTCTTACCGGCGACGATGATCGATCCTTTTGCCCGCTGCAGAAAATCGCTGATGATCCCTTCGAAGGCATGTCCGGCCATCTCTACCGGTTCGGTAATGGGGAGATACCGACCAGGATAAATCTGATCGGTATCGATATTATCTCCCAGTTTGATCACCCTTCCTCTTAAGATCATAGCTGGCTCGGGTCGGTTATCCTTCCAGTTAGCGCGGTTGCCGCAGCGGTATAGGGGGAGCCGAGATAGATCTCTGCCTCAGGGCTTCCCATCCGGCCTTTGAAATTGCGATTGGTTGTGGCCAGACATCGCTCCCCTGGAGCCAGTAACCCCTGATGGGCACCAAGACATGGCCCACAACCGGGATTGATCACAACCGCACCCCGTTCGACCATACCTTCGATGATCCCCTCACTCAACGCTTGAAGATAGATCCGGCGTGATGCGGGAACGACGATCAGCCTCACCCCCTTGGCCACCCTTCCCTCTTTAAGGACTTCCCATGCCTCTCTCAGGTCCTCAATCCTCCCATTAGTGCAAGAACCGATTACAACCTGATCGATCTTAGTTCCAGACAACTCCGCAACCGGTCTGACATTATCGACCTGGTGGGGGCAGGCGATCTGAGGGGGGAGGTCCGATACATCAACCGCGACCCTCTGCTCATATTCGGCATCCTGGTCGGGAACAACCTTTTCGGTTTTAAAGATGGCGACCTTCGCCCCCATCTCCATTGAGAGGTTGGATAGAACGATTCGCTCATTTAGAGGGAGTGAATCACTAAGGGGACCATGAAACTCTACCGCCTTATACTGGGCACCATCGGCACCCATCATCCCGATGATCTTTAGAATCAAATCCTTGGCCACGACTCGGTAAGGAAACCGGCCGGTAATATCGATCCGGATCGTCGGCGGGACCCGGAACCAGATCCGACCCGTGGCCCAGACCCCAGCCATCTCGGTGGCACCGATACCGGTAGCAAAGGAACCCACCGCACCATGACTGGTGGTATGGGAGTCGGTGCCAACGATAACCTTTCCCGGGGCTGAGAAGCCCTCTTCGATCATCACCTGGTGGCAGATCCCGTAGCCGATGTCGAAGAAATTGTTGATTCCTTGCCTTTGGACAAACTCGCGGATCTTCTTGTGACCAACCGAGGTCTTGATCGACTCTGATGGAGCCCGATGGTCTAAGATGATAACGATCCTGGTTGGATCCCAGACTCGATCGATACCGATCTGTTCAAACTGTCTGATGACCAACGCCGCATTGTCATGGGACATCGCCAGATCAACATCGACCTCAACGATCTCACCCACCTTTACCTCCCGACCGACCCGGGAGGCGAGTATTCTCTGGGCAATAGTCATTCCCACCAGCGATTATAAACCCACCGATCCGAAAGTCAACGATGGTTGACGGTGAAGGAAGAGGGAATAAAATTATCTCGAGGTGGTAGTAGGTAATGAGGGATGAGGATGGCCTTGATATCGAACAGGTTCTTAAGGGTGACTATAACGCCTTCAACCGGATTGTCAATCGCTACCATACGAGGGTTTATGCCATGATCTACCGGATAGTCCATAATCGCTCTGACGCTGAAGATCTCACTCAGGAAACCTTCATCCACGCTTACCGGGGATTAAAAGGATTCGATCGCAGACGTCCCTTCTCCGCCTGGCTCTATCGGATCGGGATAAATCTGACCATGAATTTTCTCAAAAAGAAAAGTCGCCATCCAATGGTTGACATCGATCATCTTGCCCTGGCCAGCACCAAACTTAGAGATAATCCAGTGAGGTATGCCGAGAAGAAGATACTCTTAAAGAAGGTCGAGGAAGAGATGAAGAAACTCCCTGAAGACTTAAAGACCGTCCTCATCCTGCGCGTGAATGAGGAGATGAGTTATGAAGAGATCGCCCAGACCCTTGGAATCAGCAAAGGAACCGTTATGTCCCGGCTGAGTCGGGCTAGGCATAAATTGAAGGAGGCCGTCTTTGGTGGATGAGAGGTGTCGTAAGATTCGGGAACTTCTGAGTGGCTTTCTGGATGGTGAGTTGAACGAAGCCGAACAGAAGTTGGTTGAGGACCATCTCATTGAGTGTCCTTTGTGTCAGAAACACCTGGCCCGACTCCAGGATCTCGATCAGATTATCAAGGAGATCGAAGTGGAAAGACCCTCCCATGATTTCCACCTCCGACTGGCCCGCCGGCTAAAGCAGGAATATGATCTGAGAAGACCGAGGCCCTACCTCCCCTTCCTTAACCGTCTCATCCCTCTGGCCGCCGCTGCTGCCGTTATCATAATCATCCTCCTCTCAACCCATCTCTTTTTCTACCATCCTGCTTTTAAGGCAAAGGGACTAAAACCGGAACGTCGAATCGGAGTCACGGTTGAACTCGACTCTCTGGGAAGGGTAGTCTCAGCAGATCTTGAGCATTCAACCGGTAGTGATAGTTTGGATAGTCTCCTCTTGGAGAAGATCAGGGCTCGAAAGTTCCCTCATCTCCTTGAAGGAGGAAAAGGGTTTCCAGCCCAAAGAAGACTTTACCTCCCCCTACCAAAAGACACCCAGTAACAAAGATTTTGAAATCGGGCCCGAGATCGATATAATTGTCTCAAGGAGGTGGCCATGGGTATTATCCTCACTTTGGCCATGGCGGTTTCAATAACTGTAGGGTCATCCCCAGATCAGGTTCTAAGAACAATCGAGGGGATACTTAGTGCGAGGGAGATACCGATCGCCCAGATATCTCGGGGAGGACTCACTACCGGATGGGTCGAGATCGACCTTGAGGAGCTTCCCCCCTACATCATTGATAACCTTCCCGATGATGATCCTGGTTGGACCAGAGCCAGATTTACGCTCGCGATAAGGGGTGAAAAGCTCAAGGATAAAAGTCAGGTCAGTATTGATGCACAATTTGAGCGGTATGGGACCAAATACCGATATATGCTTGTTCCTT
>Ga0180300_10000477_pt1 | contig 17557 bp, 16 predicted proteins | sample GuaBasSediGuay15_FD_121798 | JGI IMG/M metagenome (GOLD analysis project Ga0180300, IMG submission 121798) | Subseafloor sediment microbial communities from Guaymas Basin, Gulf of California, Mexico - Guay15, Core 4569-2, 21-24 cm | ecosystem: Environmental > Aquatic > Marine > Hydrothermal... | reverse complement strand
TTGCACCTCTAAATGCGCTTCTCATAGCTTTCTCTATCGCCAATCCGATTTTCTTGCTGAGTTCGTCCGCCCATTCTTCCCATCTTTTCTCGAATTCTTCCCATCTCTCCTCCCAATCCTCTCCTCCTTCCTCCACCATCATCCCTCCTTACGTTATACTGTTATACGTATAACGATATACTGGATAATAAGTCTTTCGCACCTTAGTTGAACTTTGTCAAAAGCACTAAGAGTGGTAGATTGTGACTCTTTTCTTCTTTTGTTTAGAGAGCTTTAAGGCAGAAAGAGTTATCAGTTATGCATTTCCCTAGCAAGCACAGGGATTGAAATGTACGACATGCTTACCTCCTTGATCTGGTGGATCTTCGTTTTCTACCTGCTTATGGCTCCACAGCTCCAACACCGAGCCCTGTTAGGATCTAGAGCAAAGTTGCTTCGCATGTTAGCAGGAAGAAGGGGATCAAGCGTGATAACGCTTTGCCACAGACAGGAGAGTATTGGTTTGTTTGGAATCCCATTCTACAGGTACATAGACATAGATGACTCCGAGAAGGTGCTTAGGGCCATTAGAGCAACCCCAAAGGATAGACCAATAGACCTAATCATACACACCCCTGGAGGTCTAGTTATTGCTGCTACACAGATCGCTAAGGCAATAAAAGATCATCCAGCGAAAACCACGGTGATAGTGCCTCACTACGCAATGAGTGGTGGCACCCTGATTGCCCTAGCAGCTGATGAGATCATAATGGATAGAAATGCAGTTCTTGGACCAATAGATCCTCAGCTCGGAAGATATCCTGCTCCTTCGATCCTGAAGGCTGTAAAGCAAAAGAGTCCCGACGAATTAGATGATGAAACCCTAATTATGGCAGATATGGCAGAAAAAGCGATAAATCAGGTAAGAGAATTCGTTGTATGGCTTCTAGAGGACAAGATGAGTAGGGAGAAGGCAGAAGAAGTCGCCAGGATTCTTACTGAGGGAAGGTGGACCCACGATTACCCGATAACATACGAGAAGGCCAAGGAACTGGGGCTTCCAGTAAGCGATAATGTTCCGCCCGAAGTTTACGCTCTAATGGAACTCTACCCGCAGCCAATAGTTAGGAGAGTTCCAACCGTGGAATTCATGCCTGCTCCCCGCGTTTCAAGGAGAGACGCGGCAGAAAGTTGACGTGCCTTGCATCTACCTAGAGCTAAGCAAAGACTCAAGAACTTCGTATACTTCGTCCCTTGGCGGCGGGTTCAAGGCTATTCTTTCCTTATCTCTTATCACCCAAACTCCTCTTCCTTTTTTCACGTTTCCAATGATTGCTGAAGAGATCCCCTCTTTCTCCAGGGTCTTTACAGCTTTTTCTGCTTCCTCTCCCTTCACAGCAGCCAACAAGGCCCCTGAGGAGAGTATGTTCAAAGGGTTAAGTCCTAGATGTGAGCATATCCTTCTCGTCTCCTCTCTAATTGGAATAGAGCTAGCATCTATCTCTATCGAGACATTAGAGGAAACAGCAATCTCCCATAGGCCGCTCGATATCCCTCCTTCAGTTGGATCGTGTAACGCATGCACTTCGCAGGAATCCATCAAAACCATCGCATCTTTAACTACGCTTATCTCATACATCATTCTCTTAGCTCTCTCAACGATTTCTTTTCCAAGGGAAGGAACCAAGTTGTCCTCAAGCTCCGAGGCTAATACAGCAGTTCCCTCAAGCCCGGCTCCCTTCGTCAATATATTGAATCTCCAGGTTTTGCGCCTCCTGTCCTGACGTATCTGTCCTTGGGGGCCTCTCCTATCATGAATCCGACAATTATAGGCCTATTAAGACCAGCGCTTATCTCCGTATGTCCGCCTATGAGCGCTATTTTCAGCTCCTTACAAGCTCGATCAATCTGCGAAAGTATCTCTTCTACAATGCTCTCGTCGCTTCCTTCTGGCAAGAGAATGGTACACAAGAACCATATGGGCTTTACTCCGCAAGACGCGACGTCGTTCGCGTTTATGTGAACTGAAAGCCAACCTATGTCCTTGGTAGCTGCTGTAATTGGATCCGTTGCCATTACCAGGACCCTATCTCCGAACTCAATCACGGCTGCATCCTCTCCTATGGAGGGACCGACGAGCACTCTTTTATCTGGAATTCCTAGTTTGGTGAAAACGAGCTTTTGGAGGAATTCATATGGTAGCTTACCTGGGAGAAACCTGCCCATTTGGGTTCACCAAAAGAGGGCAAGCTTAATCAAAAAGCCTCAAAGCCCTTTTCTGTGAACAAGAGGCGATGGATTATCCTGCTATCGGTTGGAACGCCTTCTGGCTGGGAAATTGCATAAATCTCCACTTTTCCCTTTAGGCGGCTGTGAGATATCTTCTTTCCCAATGTCTCTTGAATTTGGAAGATCCCTGCGCTATTGTTCATCCAGATTTTTATCCTAACAGGAGCCCTTTCCCCTTTCTCTATCTCAACTCTCTCTATGGAGAGAGCAGAGACCGTGTGGATGTTGACGTTTCCTGTTTCAAAGGCAAGCCTTCCCCTTCCTTTTGTCATATCCGTTCCATCAGCTATTCCTACTAAAGAAGCCTCTATCGTAAGGTCGTCCATTTCGAACTCGTGGGAGTATATAGTATGCAGAACATGCCCCCTAACCTCGTACATCAGCTCTCGCTCAGAGTAAATATTCGGAAGAAGCCTGTTTAAGAGAGGTATGGCTAAGTAAACCCCGCTCAGGTTATGCATCTCCCTGTGTACCTGATTTCCTATGTCATGAAGAAGTCCTCCTGTCATTACGATGAGATGAGCATCATCTTCATCGCCCGCCCTCTCTTTCATTATGTCGGGAAGAACGCCGTCTTCTAGCAGCAATTTGAGCATCTTTAACGCGTTCGCCGCCACAATTTTTGCGTGAACTTCTCCATGATCGTTGTAATGTAGCTTTGACGTTGTTATGTAGTCTGCCATGTCCCAGTTTGCGTTGACCTCAGCATCCTCCTTCATAATCTCCCACATCTTCTCGGCCTTAGGATACCCTCCTACAATACTTGAAATGGCTTCTTCTGCCTCTTTTTTTAGTTGGAGATATGAGGCAGGTATTTCTATCTCGAACCCCATTCCTGTCTTTACTTTTCGAGACACCAAACCACCTTTAGTATGGAAAATGGCGGCATCAGAAAAATGTTTGGTAGGAAATTTCGGAACGAAGTTGAAGGGCTGGCTTGGGGCTAGATATTCTCAGCACCCTAGATAGCAGAATGGTTTTAAAGAAAGCACAACTTAGCACTTAGATCCAACATGGTTATCCCGTTTAGAGAGGTAAGTCAGAGCACCTTTGCAAATTTCATAGTATATACTGTACTGATTTGGGTTTCGCAGAAGCTAATACTTCCATCGGAAAAAGAGAAAGGAATTATTTCGATAGTGAGCTTGACTATCATAATGTCGTTAGTGCACCTATTCCTTGGACTAGTTTTTCCAGAATCTGAAATATGGCAAAGAATCGCTATTTTTGTCATGGTAGGCATAGCATTAATAAAAAAGTGGTTTGACATTGACTGGATAAGAGCTCTTGCAATTGGGGCAATTTCTGCGGCTTTGGCTCAATTTCTTGCCTACCTGCCCCAAATCGTTGGAATGATAGGAACTCGATGAAACGTTGTGAATTTTTCAATCAAACGTTAATAAATGCATTCTCCAGAGAGCCTCCTGTCAGATCTTGAAAGAATGGATCTTGTTCCACTTTTTTCTTTTTTCGTACATTAGTCTTAGTTCTTAAGCATGTTAATTAGATTTAATCAATTGATTATTATCATCCAATTTTTCACCTCCGACAATACATTTTTTAAATCTATCTTCATAGATAGACATCTAAAGACAGGATAAGTTCGTTTATACAAAATCCCAAGGTGTACTATTATGTTGATTGAAATAGCGTTCATCGTGCTTTTCACCACCATGACTGCCTATGCAATAAGACATTACAAGTTCACATGGAGTAGATTATATAGCAGACAGAAGAGAGCATACCAAGAATTGGCTGGGCATTATTTACCAAGTGTAAGCATAATAGTACCCATGCATAATGAGGAGATGGTAGCACCCCACATCCTGCAGAGACTTGTGGAGATGGATTATCCTAAGGAAAATGGAATGTATGAAGTGATTGCATTAAACGACTGTTCTGAGGATAGAACTGGTGAAATCATAGATGAATTCGCTGAGAAATATCCCTTCATAAAAGCAGTTCATAGAACTGAGACGGGAGGACATGGAAAGCCAGAGGCCATGAATGTCGCATTGAAGTTCGTGCACAATGAAATCATTATCACATTTGACGCAGACTATCTGCCCTCAAAAGACTGCGTCAAAAGGCTGGTCGCACCGTTCTATGATCCAGAAGTGGGTGCAGTAATGGGTAGGGTTGTTCCAGCAAACTCGCCTGATAGTCTAACTACTAGATTGTTAGATCTCGAGAGAGCCGCGGGATATCAAGTGGACCAACAAGCGAGGTATAACCTAGACCTGATAATCCTATACGGTGGAACTGTAGGAGGATTCAGAAGGGATGTCCTGAAGAGGATCGGAGGCTGGGATGAAACAAAGCTTGCGGAAGATACGGATCTCTCGTTCAAGGTCTTCTTAGCCGGATGGAAGGTAGTCTATGTCAATCCGGCTGAAGCTTATGAAGAAGCAGTTCCAACATGGAAGCAGAGGAGCAGACAGCTTAGAAGATGGGCTATAGGGCATATTCAGTGCTTGTTTGATCATCTAATTCCAATAATCAAGTCTCCGTTCCTGACCTTTTGGCAGAAAGTTGACGGAATTCTTCTCCTAGGAGTATTCTTGATTCCATTCCTAATGTTTTCAGGGTGGATACTAGGTCTAATCTCTTACCTCTTCATCCCCCCCGCATGGTCTTCGTTTTTCATAGCCATCCCTGCAACTATCGCTTACATTAACCTGGGGAATTTCGCGATGTTAAACGAAGTAGCCGCAAGCGCTTATATTGATGGAAGAAAGAGGGCTATTTGGCTCCTTCCATCGATGCTGTTGCTTGTGGTACATAGCGTATGGGTTTGTACCGTTGCCTTCTTTGAGGCTATTCTTCTCCATAGAAAACAACGGGAATTTAAGAGAAATTGGGACAAAACAGATAGGGCTGGAAATGGGTTCTTGCATTATAATAATCTAAGGAACAACAATAATAGAAACAACCATAAGAACAACTGGTATAAGACTCAACACAATGGAAACGGTATCAAATACCTAAATGGAGGGGAAAAGAGGGAGAAAAGGAAATGAACATAGGCTATTTCGTGCTATTCGCACTATATACTGCTGTTGCTTGTGTGCCTTTTATTTTGGGGTATCTTGAGTATAAAAAACCCGTAGATCCAGGACCTCTCTTCATAAACTTGGATAGAGTAGTTACTGACAGGAATGAGGCCTTGATTTTAAGGGAAAGAGTGAAACCAGCAATTGAAGTTGGAATTATCACGAAAGAAAGGGATATGGAAGATTTATCTCCTGAAAAAGTTCTCAGGGAAAAACCTAAGTTTCATCCCGAACTTGGGTATTTCAGGCTTGTTTATGGGGACACATTTATCCCAGACCAAACCTCAATCAAAGATTTACTCATAGTAATAGGTAATCTGAGACTAGGAAACAGATGTAAGATCTTAGGAGGCGCCTATGCAACGGGAGAGATTAGGGTTGGTTCTGAGTGCGTAATAAGATTTTTGGCTTCAGATTCAGATGTTTATCTGGGTCAAAACACACTAGTTGATAGGTGGATCGATGCAAAAGGGAAAATTGTGATTTCAAGAGATTGCAAAATAGCTAAAGTTACATCTGACTCCATAATAGAAGCAGTTGAATGCTGTGAAGTTAAGGAGGTCTGCGCTGTGAGAGGATTTGAGATATGTGACCCTTCAAAGAAGCCTCTTGAATTGGAGGGAAGCTAACAATGATAGTTGAAGTAGAATGGTTGCCTTCTATTGACAAACTCATTAGGCATAAATTTAACGAACTGACAATAGAGAAGCTAAGAGAAGAGATCTTGGTTAAACATGGCATAGACATTCCAGAGCTGTTGATTTTACACAGGGCTGAGGAATTAGGTCTAATAGGTAGTGCTCTTAAGGAATTAGAAAGAGGGAAAAAGCCTCCGTATTTGAAGTCCCAAAAAGTATGGCTCCAAGGAGCTGAGACGATAAGGATTAAGGGAGACATAACGATTCCGGCGAAAGAGTTTGTTCCATACAACCTTATTGTATGCGGAAATCTGACTACAAAAAGCGATGTCGTGATCAAGGGAGGAATTCATGTCAAGGGAGATGCTCTCATAGGACCCAGGAACGGAATAGGTAGGTCATTGGTTGTTGAGGGAGATCTAGTCATTGGAGGAGAAACAGTTATAGGGAATTGTGTTGATGCACATGGGTCTGTATACGTAGCCAGAGGGGTTGTGATAGGAATAGCTAGAGAAGGTGGGGGACTCGTATCTAGCGATGCTGTCTATATGGAGAGAGGAACCCTCGGAAAGACCAAGATCTACGCCGCAAAAGGAATTCGTGTAGTTGATTCATTGAGAGAGATATTGCCTGAAAAGTTTAAGGTGGCGGATCTTTGGCAAGCACAGACGAAGAGGTAAGAAGAGCTTTCTGGGCCCCCGGTTTTAATAAAGTTCATTTCATAATAGGTCTAATTATCTCAACAATAGCAACTTACTTAGTTGGTACTAACTTCTTGAGTTATTGGTGGTTTCAGGCAAGGCTAATTGCAAATTTATTAGATATGGCAAACGTTCAGTATCATTTATTTGACCTAGGAAGAGCAAGGCCTCTTTTTCAGATCTTTCCGTTGAGATACACAGCAGGAGGACCCACCTTCGAGCTACCAATTCCCTATGAAAAACCAGACCCATCCACTGTGGTATTTATCTTGTTAAACCTAATCCTTGCTTCATTCGTTATTTGGAAGTTAAGGAAAATCCCGTTTCCATTCAAGATACTGTGGTTTATTATTACTCCGATGATGGCTGCCACCTTAATATACAATGCTTTTTGGAGCATCCCTACCAGACTAACTTGGATTACGGTTGATTGGACGTGTTCTGGAGTTTTAATGTTTATACTGATATCTGTTGCCTTCTCTATTGGAGTTTTTGGACTCAGAGGGCCACTCCGCATTAAACTCTTTTGGTTAGCCTTCACAATGCTATTCTCAGTTGGTTGGAACATACTTAGGTTAGCGTTTACCATAGCTAGTCTATACCATCTAGGAACTTTCGTTTTCGTATTAGTTCACTATCTTGCAGGGACATTCCTTGATTTTCTTTACCTTATAGCGTTTGCCGGAATCGCTATTGGTCAACTTACAAACTATGCTTTGGAGGATAGATACTAATGCTAGATGTTTTTATTTATTTGATTTCTTCATTCAGCTGATAATGCCCAATAATACTTTCCTCATTCATGAGGAAAGGGTTTTTTGTAAGAATTCAGAAATCTCATATGAATGGGAGGTTTTTAGAGACTAGATTCCTTGGTGGCATATCTTTTGAATTTGAACAGGCCTTAGGAGGTGAAAAAAATGGTTAGCTTTAATATTTTCAAGTTTTATAGATACATGTTTTTGTTAATTATGATCACATTTATCATCTCATTGATAATTACATCTTCTAACCTCGTGCTTGTCCAAGGAAAGACGAACTACACGCTACAGGGATGGAGAATCGATCAAGGAAAATGGACGGGAGGTCTGCTTTTTTCGTATTATGAAATGGAATGGGTTCCATACCGCCTTACTGTGAGCGGATACGATGGTGCTGATACCATTATTTGTATTCAACATGATTATGACGACCATTCAGGACATTTAGGAGTGGATGAAGCTGGATACTGGTTCATTGGTCCATTGGTTGATACTAGCACTCCTCCAGATAAAATACCTGAAATTTATGGCCCAGATGATGGAGTTTTTACAGTAAGCGGTCCAACAATTATTCCTGGACCAAATATAGACGTTATTGAATACTGTTTTACGATCACCGATTCTAACGCATTGATTTCCCTTGGTGATTTTGCTTTTTATTGGAGAGCACACCTTGCTGGACCTAATGAATCAAGTCTATGGAGTGGCGCGTCCTTGCACGCCCATACAAGCGTCACAGGTAAACAGGATGTCCCTATTAAAGCTCCAGGAGCGTATCGACTCTATTTTGGTCCTAACGAAGGATTTTCTGGTTTTCCAGCTTCAAATGTTAGCTATAATGTTTATTTGATAAACAACGGAAACGCAGACGTGATTTTTGATCTATACGGCAATTCCACTCAAGGAGCCGGTATTGACTTATGGCTTGAGCAGGATATGGTTAATTCTGGGGATGTACATATTGCCTATGATTCTAACGGGGACGGAGATTGGGATAAGATTTACATCGATAGCAATAACAACGGGGTACCCGATGTAACAGTTGCAGCTGGAGAAACGGCGGTTCTCATAGTAAACATTTATCTTCCTATAACCGCTTCAGGAGATGTCATAACAAAGTTAAAAGCTAAATTTTCTCTAACTTTGGTGGAAGACGAACTCACTCTACAGACAATAGTTAGTTCTAACCTTCCTTGGCCCCGGAGATGGTACCAATTTGGCTCGGATGATTTCGGTGATGCCTCGCCATCTAATGTGGACGATAAATCATTTTATGGTACATTCAATGAAACACATGTATTCTTTAGGTTCGCTGAATCAGCTCAACCCGATAAAAGCCTCTACAAATACGATGTTTTCCTTGATACAAAGGCTGGAGGCTTCGACATAGGAGGAATATATTATGATTATAGGGTTGCCTCCGATGGAACCCTTTATACGTGGGACGGAACTTCTTGGGTTGCAGTTTCAACAACATACGTCTATATCTCTGGGACGAGCATCGTGCTCTGTGCGAAGATAAGTGACATTCAGTACGAATACCAAGATGTGTATATATTAGCTAGAACCTATGAGGGAGCTACTCTAAAGGATGAAAAGGGCCCATACATGATAAGTAGAACGGTGATATCTGAAATGCCCCTTTTCCTCGTTCCAATAGTTGCAACCCTGTTAGTGCTCTATTTAGCTCGAAAGAGGCGGTGCTAATGATCTCGGTGACAATACCAGCTTATAACGAAGAGAAAACGATAGAAAAGTGCTTTCGAAGGGTATACGAGGTACTATCTTCAAAAGGATATAATTTTGAGGTATTCCTAGAGCAAGAAGGGAGCTGCGACAAGACCCCTCTTATTATAGAGCGAATTGCGAGGGAATATGAATCAGTTTACTTTCTAAGCTTTAGTGAGAGGAGGGGAAAGGGTTTTGGCATAAAGAAGTGCTTGGAAAAAGCCAAGGGGGATATAATTGTATTGATCGACGCGGACTTGGAGTATCCGCCAGAGAAAATTCCAGAGATGATTGAAAAAATCGAGAGGGGAGAGGCTGATTTGGTAGTGGCTCAAAGGATTGATGTAAAGAGATCCTTGCTAAGGAAAATCTTGAGCTCCTTTCACAGGCTAATTTTGAGGGTTCTTTTCGGTAAAGACTTTCTTGACCCTCAATCAGGTCTAAAGGCCATTAAGAGCGAGGTAATCGAGAAAATTTGGCCGATTGAATCAGAAGGATTCGAAATAGACGCTGAGATCTTAGTTAAAGCTTCCAAGAAGGGATTTTCTATCTCTTATGTCCCAGTGAAATATGTCTACAGGGGTTCTTCAAGGGTCAATGTTTTGAGGGATCCGTTTAAGATGCTTCTGTCCCTAGTGAAGTGGCGTTTATATGGGTGACTGGAGGAGCTCTCCAAGCGAGAGGGGGTAAATTGAGGGTAAGAAAGGCTCTCTGGGATGCTCTTTTGGTATTAATTTCGTTTTTTGTCTCAGCAGTCATAGCTGGCGTCGTGTTTCCAGGAGTGCCAAAATGGGCCTCTTGGGAAGGCTCTCCATTGATGCACATGCCACTCGTCAACAGGATCATGAAGTACCTCCCTGGGCTTCCTCGTTGGAACGACGGTTGGTTCTTCGGCTGTCCTGCACTAAGGTTTTATCCTCCCTTCTCGCACATAGCGATGGCTTTCATTGGATGGATCCTCAGAATTCCAGTTTTCCAAGCCTACAGGGTTTACACTTACCTCTTTTTCGGCTTAGGGTCTGCCTTCCTCTATCTTCTATCAAGAAAGCTTGGGTTAGGTAAGGCTGGAGCTCTTGCATCCTCAATCCTGTTCTCATTATCGTACAATTTGTACTCTTTTTGGAATGTTGGAGCCATTCCTATGATTACCGGAGTTTTCCTATTCATAGGGACTTTTTACTTCTTCCTTAGAGCTGTTGAATCGCAATCAACCATTGATATGTTGATAAGTGGCGCCCTCTTCGCTGCCACATCCTTATCCCATTTCCATAACGCTTTCATCTCAGTTCTCTTGCTTTCAATTTTCTCTATTCTAATGGTACTAATGAAGCCAGGGCTCTTCATCAAAATCAAACCCGGGGCAAAACTCCCTGAGTACACGCTTCGTTTGCCAAAAGCTCTCGCAGGAATGGCGCTCGTTGGGTTTGGGTTATCTGCCTGGTGGTGGATTCCTTTCTTCATAGAGGGAGGTTATTCTCACGTCACTAGTGGTTGGCAAATAGGATTATTGCCAGCTGTTACTCAACCTAAAAGCGAAGTTGTCTTTAATCACCTAAAGATGATTTTCGGCATCGAATACAAAAGGAATCTGTGGTCTCCAGGAGTAGGCCAGGTAATCCTAGCGCTTCTTGGATTACCATTTCTTATCAAAGATAGGAGGATGGATTACGTCAGGCTTTCTGCTGTTGGTTTTATAATCAGCCTCACAACTCTCTTTTTCCCGCTACTAAATGTTCCTTTTCCCTTACCAAACAGATTTTCTCCCTATTTCTCTCTGTTTTCTGCTGTAATTGGTGGTTATATCATTCATAAGGTCATATCCTCCAGAAGAAAATCAGCTGTTATCCTATCGCTTCTCCTCATCTCCACATCTTCTTTCGCTATGAGAGAGGTTTTTGTGAACATCGCTCCACATCACAGAATGTTGGAGACGGAAATCCCGCTTGAGATGTTGTGGCTGAGGGATAACGCTAAGAAAGGAGAAAGGCTTGCTACAGAAATGATAGAGTGGATTTGGAGGCTTGATCTTTATACAGATCTGGGCTTAAGCGGAGGAAGTAGCCAGCTAGCAATGACAAACAGCTTCGCTTACACTTTCTGGTATTATCTTCTCTTTTTAGCGGATCCATCTTATTTGAGGTATTTCTCAGATCAGTATAACGTTAGATTCTTTTACAACCCCAGATTCGGAAAAGGTCTCAAGAAAGTCTCAAATTTCCTCTTTCTCTATGAAGTTGAAGATTTCAACTCCTCTTTGGTCGAATTAGTAGGGCCAGAAACTGTAAAAGTTTTGGTTTTTGGTAGTTTTGCAGACTATCAGCGCATATTTACGGCAATTTCTCCAACAGGAGCAAATGACTTCCTGCTAGCTTATGGTGGAGAATTTATGGACACTCAATCCTCCGAAAACCTCTCGAAGTTCGATGTTCTTTACCTTTTTGGAATTAGATACTTGAATGAGGACAATTACTATAATAAGCTCAGGGAGTATGTGAGACGGGGGGGCTCTGTGATACTCGACACTGGAGACCTGATTCACGGCGGCGCTTCAACAGGTCTCGAAGAACTCTTCCCAATAACTGACTGCTGGACCAGAAACAGCGAGTTCAACTTGAGTTTGGTAGGAGATTGGACATCAAAACCAATTAACACATCTTTGTTCACCAAGGGGGAGTATGGCGTTTCTTATACAATCAACGAAAGCCTGCGTGAAGGTGCTGTTCCACTGATTTATGATGAAGACAAAGCTACTCTAGCTGCGATCATGGAATATGGCAAGGGAAAGGTTTTGTGGACAGGTTTGAATCTTCCCTATCATGCCGTATATCATTTGAACCGTGAAGAGTCTTTTCTTCTTGAGGAAATGATTAGAGCGGTTTCCAATCCAGGTCCAAAGTCTGGAGCATCCTTGAGCTTTGATTATCTTATGCCTGAGAAGCTAATAATTCATGTAAACGAAGCGGAGCCTAGTGATGCCCTTTTCGTAAAGATAAGCTACTACAAAGGGTGGTCGGCCTATCTTGGCGGAAGGAAACTTGAGATATTTAAGGCAGGTCCAGGCATGATGCTGATCTCTCCAGAGAACTCTGGGAGCTTTGATGTTGAAGTTAAATTTGAGAAGATGGACTACATAGTTCTAAGCGAAGGTCTAACTATTGTAAGCATGATAGTCTCTCTTCCAGCAGCCATATATGTTGAGTTTAGAAGGAGAAGGGTTAAAGCATGAGGATAGTACATGTAACACCTTATTTTGTGCCTGAAGTGAGCGCTGGAGTGGAAATTCACGTCTACGAACTCTGTCAACAACTCTTAAGGATGGACCATGAGCCAGTTGTTTACACTTGCAGCAAGGTTCCAAGCGAAGTTGATGGGATTGAAGTCCACTCATTCCCCTCTTTCAAGCCCCTTCCCTCAATTCCAAATCCTTGTCCTTTCCCTAGCTTCTTCTTTGAGTTGAGTAAAGAGCATGATGTAATCCATGTTCATGGTCAAGAATATGTAGTCTCTTTCATAGCTGCTCTTGCTTCGAAGAAAGGCAGAATTCCCTTAGTTTTAACCGCCCACAATGTTGGTAGAAGCTTCCAGGAAAGATGGTACATAAGGATTTTGAGGCCTCTTCTATATCACAGTCTCTTCAGTTACGTTATAACAGCTGCAAACATAGCCGTGGCACCCACTGAGGAAGCGTTTGAAATATTAAGCAAATTCCGCCAAGAAGGGATTGTAACAGTTCCTCACGGAATCAGGTGCCATACAACCGAGGAAAATTCAGAAGGCAATTATGTCCTATATCTAGGAAGGCTTCTACCCGTAAAGGGACCTGAAACCTTCATAAGAGCAATTCCATTAGTTCTCAGCCAGCTTAAAGTCAAGTTTGTTGTTGCCGGTGGAGGACCTCAACTTAAATCCCTTAAGAAGCTAGCCAGGGACCTTGAAATCCTAGATTTCGTGGATTTCGTTGGTCCAGTATCAAGGGAGGAGGGTTTGAATCTAATTAGAGAGGCTTCAGTTTTTGTTGCGCCTGGTAATGCTGGCTATAGTTTGCTTGAGGCCGCTTGCATTGGAAAGCCAATTGTTAGCGCAAATCAGAAGTGGAACATCTCATGTATAGGACCAAATTCAGCGATATACGTGGATACAGGAGATGTTAAAGGGTTTGCAAACGCTATCATTAACCTTCTCACCGATAAAGAACTAGCTAATAAGCTGGCCAGAGAAGCCCAAAATCATGTGAAGGCCCTGAGAGATATCAAAAAGGTCGCCGAGACTTATGTATCAATATATGAATCCCTCATCAGTAGATAATTCCTAATTCAAAAGAAAATTTACCTTCAAGATGACTCAATTAACCAACTTCAACTCCTACTAACACATATCAGACATTGCCCTGTAATTGGTGTAAGTAATCATCTTCATGAAACCTCCGAAGATTGTGTCTGTGAACCAATTCGAAGATTTTCTCATATCTTGCCGCAATGAGATTCCAATCATGTTTTTCAGCTACTTTCCTACCTTTTACACCCATTTCTTTCCTTAGAGACTCATCCTCTTCTAATAGATGCATATACTTCTTTAATTCCACGAAATTATTAGCTAAAAATCCATTGTATCTGTGCACAATCCTCTCCGGAATTGCTGCCCTGTTATAACCAATTACTGGCTTTGCACAGGCATTTGCTTCCAAGAAGGGCATCCCGAAACCCTCCCATTTTGATGCAGAAGCAAGAAAGGAACAATTCCTGTATTCTTCAACGAGTTTATGCTCTGGCAGGGTTCCAAGGAATTTCACCCTGTCTTCAATCCCAAGATTCTTAGCAAGTCCCTTAAGTCTGGCAAGTTCAGGACCTCTACCTATTATGTGCAAGTCCATTCCCATGCCTGCAATTATTTGAATCAATTCGTGAACTCCCTTGTACCAGACCAACCTACCAACGAATAGAACGTACCCTCTGTCCTCTCCTGGTCTGTATGTGGAGAGATCAACTCCATTTGGAATCACAACTGTTTTCGAGACGTTTCTAATCTTTTCTGCAAGATATCGACTAACTGAGATTATGAGTGGGCATTTCTTTGCTGGTATTTTCAGCAGATTCATCGCAACCTCCCTACTTGCCCATAAGATAGATGGTGTCTCTGTTTCTGGAACATCAGTCCATCCATGGAATGTCAAGACAACGGAGCTTTTGAGGAGAGGGGCATACATACAGAAGGGATAAAAGTGGATGTTAACTACATCGAACTTGTTTAGTTCTCTTAGAAGCCGTGGGCTAGGCAGAGGGAACGGGAAACCAAAAGGGTGGGCACATGGAGCTGGGGAAACCCCACGACCCTCCCATTTACACGCAAATATTCTTGTGTCATGTCTTGTAGCTAGCCTCTTACTTAGCTCTAAGATCACCCTGTCAGGTCCTGACCCGGAAAGGAATGTATGGTTAACAAAGGAGATCTTCATCTATCCGAAATAGTGTGGATGTTCTTTTATAACGACTGCATAGAAACACCTTGAATGAAGCTGCTGGTAGAGATCAACCACTATCCTGGAATACTTGACAGAGAATTCGATATAACCTACATAGGGCTTGGAAAGAGAGGAGAAGAAAGAGGTTTTGTTACTGTAAGCTCTCGCTTCGGGGAAATTCCTCTGAGGGCAGGATTAGATTACCTAGCGATAAAAGACTTAGCGAAAAAATATCTTGACTTTGATGCCGTAATATGTACTAACCTTCCTACAATCTTAGCGGGAAAGCTAGCTAGAAGAATGGGCTTTTCCGGGAAGATAATTTTTGACGATTATGGAGTATGGCCTTGGAGAGGTTATCTACCTTGGGGACCTTTGGGCATGCTATTCCCTACATGGGTGCAAACGAACATCATCTTAAGCAGAGAAGCCATTGATATAGTTGTAACTCCATCAGAATTTGAGAGGCAAAACGCGATAAGGAAGTACAGGTTTAGACCTGAGATTGTGGTTAGAATTCCTTACACAATTAGGGACTTCTTCTCGCCCTCAGCCTCAGGTAAGAAATTCAGAGAAAAGATTGGAGTCGAGGACTCGGAGTTTCTGATAACCTTTGCAGGAAGGCTCAATCCTACTAAGGGCTTGGATTTTTTGGTTAAGGCCTTAGCATTGATAAAAAATGAATTTTCAAGCAGATTGTTAATAGTGGGAAGGGACCAAGGATTCCTCAGAGAAATCCTAAGACTTGGTAGACGTCTCAATGTTCTTAAAAGGATTATTTACTTGGGAGCCTTGCCCTATAGGAGGATGCCTGAAGTTTATGCAGCATCTGACGTTATCGTCATCCCCTCTCTTTACGAGACATTCTGCTTCGTTGCTTTGGAAGCGATGGCTTGTGGGAAGCCCGTTATAGCCTCGAAAGTCGGGAGTTTACCTGAGGTGATAGGCGATGCAGGGATCCTTTGCGATCTTAATCCGAAGGATTTAGCTAGAGCTATTGAAAGGGTCTTTTCTGATGAAAATTTAGTAGCTGATTTAAGAGTTAGAGGTCCTCAAAGGGTAAGAAGATTAAAAGAAGAGTCGAAAAAGATCCTTGATATCGTTTCATCCTGAGCAAATGTTTGGGAGACGTTTAATATCAAAACATGATTTCTCTATGAATATCTAGAGTAAATGTAAAAGAGCATACAGAGCTAGAGAAATATCTATTCAATCGCGAAAGAGAGGCTGAGTTCATCCGCAATGCATCCCTAATTCAACACCCAATAATCAGATTTTTTACGTGTTCTAGAGTCATAATGCCTGTGAAGAAAGTTCTTGTAGTTTCCTACGCATATCCTCCTATAGCAGGGATAAGAGCAATTCCGATCACTAAGATAGTAAAGTATCTCGAAGAATTCGGATGGACCCCGATTGTATTGACTGTTAGAAATCCCGATCCTTTGTTAGATAAAATAAATCCCGATTTTTTTGAAGAAGAAGATTACAAGGACATTAGAACTGTTAGAACCTATTGTTTCTCTCTTGGCTTGATTTTTGGAGGGATTGAAAAGCTGTGGAGGAGTATTAGAGCGATAATGGTGCCAGATATCTATGTTGGATGGATTCCTCACTCAATCTCTGTTGCAAAGAAGATAATTGAAGAGGAGAATGTAGACGTGATACTATGCCCCATCCCTCCTGCAGTAAATATCGTCATAGGAGCGCTGTTAAAGAGAATGACCGGAAGGTCTCTTATCCTTGATTATAGAGACATCGAACTCCTTTGGTTTCCAACTGAACTTCATGCTTGGACAGTAAAGAAGATTCACGAATGGATTTTGAAGCTGGCGGACTTCGTTATAGTCGTTAATCCTTCTCAGAAAAGGAATATGCTGAAGTTATATCCATTCTTAGACGTAGAAAAAGTAAGGATATTGGAGAATCCCTTTGATCCAGATGATTTTAAAGGAGTAAAACCAGTTCGTTACAGAAAGTTTACTATTCTTTACACTGGTGGGATTTTCAAAGTACCATCCATTGGCGTTGATAGGGTAGCTCCTTTCAGGGTCTTTGCCGAAGCAATCTCGAATTTAGTTCAAGAAGGTGTTTTAGATTCTTCCCGCTTTCAGGTTGTAATAATTGGTTGGATCGATTCTTCGGTTAAAAACATCGTAAGAGAACTCGCCTTAGAGAACATCATAACTTACAAGGGAGTCAAGAGCCACAAAGAAGCGATAGAACACATGTTAGGTGCTGATGTTCTTCTTATTATTCCAGGAGGAGAAATATTCAGTCCAACCAAGTTGTTTGAGTATCTGGCTTCGCGTAAATTCATACTAAACATCGGGAGTCATCAAGGCGAGGTATCCAAGGTAATAAAGGCCGCAAATTGTGGAGTAACTGTTTCGCCAAACATAGAAGAGTTCAAAGACATTCTTCCTAAAATTATAGCAGGAGATTTCATAAGAGACATCCGTTGCAAAAGCACCCTTATCAATAGATTTTCAGCAAAAGAACTTGCAAAAAGGCTAGTGGAAATAATGAATTCCTCAGTAAGTTAGAGCTAGCGTCCTATCTTCGTTTAAATGCTGTTGAATTCCTTTCTAAAATTCTCGAGTAAAGAGAGCAACTTTCTTCTAAAATTGTCAAAGTCAAATGGTTGAGCGAAAGTTCTGATCAGTTTAGGGTCCCACTTGTATCTTTCCAAGAGTTTGATTGCTTTTGCCACCGATTCCTCGTCGCCTTTGGTTATGATGCCCCCACGATAAATCTCGAGATCCTCGATGCTCTCTATAAAACCAGTTTTTCTGACAAGAATTGGAGGAAAGCCTGTGTTGTTAACTATAACGGGCTTCCCACAAGCCATCGCCTCAACCGGCACTATTCCAAAATCTTCATTTAAAGGATTGTATATCACGCATTTGCATCTAGCCAGCAAATCTAGCTTCTCTTCTTTAGTGATATATCC
>Ga0180300_10000476_pt1 | contig 17567 bp, 24 predicted proteins | sample GuaBasSediGuay15_FD_121798 | JGI IMG/M metagenome (GOLD analysis project Ga0180300, IMG submission 121798) | Subseafloor sediment microbial communities from Guaymas Basin, Gulf of California, Mexico - Guay15, Core 4569-2, 21-24 cm | ecosystem: Environmental > Aquatic > Marine > Hydrothermal... | reverse complement strand
GTAACAAGCCTTGCTAATTGGTGGAGGCCTCTGAAAGGTTTTATAGATGGAGGACAATTCAAAGATTCTGTGCTGGCAGTTTCTGGATCATTGACATTGAAAGTTAGAAAGCAAGCAGAACTTTTTCCTGGACGAATGGGTTTTGGAAGGAAAATTGAAGTTTTGCCTTTAAGTTTTCCGGAATTTTTTGAACTTTTCAAAGTAAAGCTAAATGAATCTGAAATAAGAAAGAAATTTCAAAAGTATCTTTTAACAGGAGGTTTTTTAGGAGCTTTGGATAATACTCATGCTTTTTTACAGGAAATTGTTGATGCTATAGAAAGTGAGATCTTAAAAATAGGCCTAAGCCCTAAGCTTGCTTTTGAGATATTTTCTTCACTTTTAACTAAGATTCCTTCTGCTATTTCCTATCAAGCCATAGCTTCGGATATAGGAATTGATTATAAAACTGTTAGGACTTATTTGGAGATATTTGAAAATATGTATCTGCTCAAGATTGTATATTGGAAAGGAAGCGGAAAAATTAAATTCAGAAAAGAAAAAAAGATATTTTTCAGGGACCCTCTTTTACTAAGGGCTGCTGCTTTTTGGACTTCGACTGAGTTTTTAGAAAGTGCCTTGTACGAGCACATAGTTCAAGAACACTTGTACAGAAAATTTGGAGAAATCTATTATTATAAAAACAAATACGAAATAGATTGTATCGCTAATAATCTAAAAATAGAAGTAAAAGCCAAAAAACCCCATCGCAAATATCCAGAAAATGTTATAGTTCTTGATGAAAAAAATATACCTATGTTTCTTATGAAATTAAAAAAGAACAAATAAATTTATGATGCCTTAAGGTCACTTAAGAAATTTATTCTTTAAAATTAAATACAATAAAAACAATAAAAATTTAAAAAAAGCATTAGTTTTTCAGTTCCTATGTATCCTTTATCATCTCCTCTTGAACCCGAGGAATATGAACGCTATCATGGACTTATTGAAATATATATTAAAAGAGCGAATCCTCTTGATCCAGACACGCATATCCCTGTTGAAATCCAGCCCAAAATTAGATACGGGTCTGAACCTTCTTTTTGGAGTAAACTTTTTGATAGGGAAGCCATGAAAGGTGTATCTCTTAGAGATGTAGTAAATTGTTATATAGCCGAGGCACTTACAATAGCAACATTAAAAATAATGGAGAGAGAAAAAGCTTTAGAAGAAGTTTTAAGAATACATCAAGAAGAAGATTCAGATATAAATCGAGAAGTATTTTCGCGCTTACTTTCTGGCTTATACAGAACTTTTTATAGTCTTAAATTCAATTTTACAGAAGATCATTTTACTGGTCCTATTGCTTATGCATGCCAAGAAATAAAAGGAATAAGGAGTTATGTAAACATGGCTCGGAGAGGAGGGAAATGCGGTGGATTGTTGCTTATAGAACAATCAATAAGAAATTCTATTAAGGATAAAAGATTAACACCGAAAGAAAAATCTGAACTTTCCCATTGGATTAGCTGGGATACACATTTGACATACGAAGTTATCCGAGAGGCATTTGCTCTGGAACTTTTAAGATTTTATCTTGGAGTAAATCCTGGACAAGTTGCAAGAGACATACTAAGACCAGTATCTATTGATGAAAATACAAAATTGGTTGTAGAGGCTTTCTGGCGCTATTTCATGTATTCTGGATTTGCACAAGTAGATAAAAATGGTTGTATAATCAGAGAGTCTGTGCCAGATAAAAAGCTTCTAACTGAACTTGTCGATAGATTTATTGAAATGTATAGGCTAAGAGAAGATTATCAAGATAAGAATTTTGAATCACATACAGGAAAAAGCGTGGATGAATTTTTTGATCCCGAAAGAATAGCTGAAAATTTCTTAGAATTAAAAATTAAAGAAGAATCTAAAACTGAGGAGAGAATTACAAAATAAAATTTTCTAAATTCAGAACAGATGCCTGAAACACTGAAACACGAAATATTTTTAAATCGTGAGCAGAAGCAAGGGAAGGATGACAGAACAACAGCAGTTTTTGGTGCCGCAGGACGTTTATTTAAAGGCAGGAGTACATATAGGTACGAAGTTTAAAACAAAATATATGGAGCCATTTATTTATAAAACAAGGCCTGATGGCTTATCTATTCTTAATTTGCAGAAAATTGATGAAAGGTTAAAGATTGCTGCCAAGTTTTTGGCAAACTATGAAGCAGAGGATATACTTGTTGTTAGTAGGAGGGAAAATGGATGGAAGGCCATTGAATTGTTTGCTAAATATACAGGAGCAATGGCATATCCAGCGAGGTATCCACCTGGCATAATGACAAATCCTAATTTGAAGAACTATATAGAGCCGAAGGTTTTATTGGTTGTTGATGCCTGGCCTGATAGGAACGCTGTTGCAGATGCTTTAAAGAGGGGGATTCCAATTGTTGCGCTTTGCGATACGAACAATCAAGTAAATAATATTGATCTTGCTATTCCGTGTAATAATAAAGGAAAAAAAGCACTCGGATTGGTATTTTATATTCTTGCAAGAGAGTATTTGAAAAATAAAGGAAAGATACAGAAGGACGAGGAGTTTCCTGGGAAGATTGAGGAGTTCATGGAGGAATGATCCCTTCTGTGCCGATTCTAAAAAATTTCTTTTTGTTTTTATATTCTGCAATTATGCTTTTTTTTGCTTTTTCAAGCTTTAACAAATATTTTGAATATGTTTTAATGACTTGTTCACCATAAAGGTGATATGTTTTTTTCTCTGGATCTGTAAATACTCTGCTCGTTAGGATTATCGGAATATTGTTTTCTTTTGCTAATTTTCTTATTATGATGAGCTGTCTTTCAAGATCCTTTATCGGATATCCTGCTGTTTGGTAATGCCTTGTTATCGAGTCGACAATAATAGCAGAAGCTCCTTTTGGAGTTAAGGAAAAGATGATCTTTTTTTGCTCTGTGAATGATTTTGGCTTTGATATGATGATGTTTTTAAGGTCTTCTTGCCAGGTTTTGTTTATTTGCTTGAATCTTTCTATAGAGAAATCATGTTCAGAGTCAATATAGAATACTTTTCCGATCTTTGATGCTGATTTTGCGATGAGCAGGCAGAAAAGCGTTTTTCCTGTTGCGGCAGGGCCATATACCGTGGTTATGCTGCCAGAACCAAAACATTCTGAAAGAAATTCGTCGAGGAATGGAACGCCAAGCAGTAAACGCATTGGATAACAATCTTTTTAAAATTTAAAAAGATTTTTCTGGAATGCGAAACGAGACGAAGCTGTTAGCACTGCTTTTTTTAATCCTATTGGGTGTTAGGCTGTACCTCACTTTCCAACAGCCCGGTTTGGTTCTGGATGCTTACAAAGAAGTGAGAAACCTTCAGTTAGTTGAGAAAAAGATTTTTCCAACGTACGACCAGCTTAGCTTTGGCGGAAAAAAGGTAGTTGTTCTTCCACTTGGATATTTTGTTTATGCTTTTTTTGATGTTTTTTTGCCGAAGATGTTGCTGTTCAAGCTTTTGCCGAATCTGTTTTTGGCTGGTTTGTTTCTTCTTTTTTACTGGATTAGCAGAGATGTAATTAGCGATAAGCGAATTGCGATTTTAGCGAGTTTTGCTTGTGCTGTTATGCCTGTGATTTTTGCTGATGTTTTTTCTTTCTCCACTTTGATTATTGCTGTTTTGGTATATCTTGTTTTGATTAAGTTTTTAATGAATATGAGGGAGCACAATTTAAAGTATATTGCTATTATTATGTTGCTTTTGCCTTTTATTCATGTCTCTGCTGTATTGATCGGGGTTGGATTTTTGATTTATTTGTTATTGGTAAAGTTTGAAAGGCTGAAGCAGAGGAGAATAGAGCTCGAGGTTCTACTTTTTTTCTTTGTTTATATTATCTGGATTTATTTGGTTCTATTCAAGGGCGCACTATTAATGCATGGAATAGATGTTTTCTGGCAAAATGCTAAGCATAGCAGGTATGCTGTTGATTTTTTAAAATTTGTTCGGGATGTTGGTGCTATTCCGCTTCTTTGCGTTGTTTTCTTAATTTACAAATATTTCTTTGTGAGCAAAGATAAGAGGGTTTATCTTCTGACAAGCTTTTTCATTGCTTCCTTTGTTTTTTACTTGTTTAGGTTCTTAGCTGAGAAGGAGATTTTGCTTTTAGTAAGTTGTTTTGTTGGTTTGATTTTTATCAGGTTTATTGAAGACTTTTACAGGTATCTATCAAAAACTAAGTTTGATGGTGTAAAGGAAAAGCTTGTTGCTGGTTTTCTCATTTTTGTTATTTTGATGAATATCTTTTTTGGATTCGTTTTGTTGAATGAGCATAAGAAGTTGGTGTCGTCTGAGGATAGCATAAAAGCGATGAAATGGTTAAGAGAACATACTCCTGAGGATGCTGTTATTGTAGCGAGTTTGCAAGAAGGCAGCATGGTAGCTGCTATTGCTCAGAGAAAGAATATTGCAGATACGAATCGGCTTTTTTCAAAAGATGTATTGATGAGAGAGGTTGATATAAAAAGGCTGTACTTAACGCCGTTCAAGACAGATGCTGTTAGGACTATGTGCGATTACAATGCTGAATATCTTGTTTTTTCAGGTTTCACTAAAAAGATTTTTGGCATAGAGCATTTAGCTTTTGCTGAACCTGATTGTTTTGAATTGGTTAGAGATGGCGAAACAAAAATCTATAAAAGAACTTGCGAGTTGAAAACAAGATGAAGCTTTCAAATAAACTGGTTTGCACTGTATCTTTGCTGATATTTTTAGGGCTTGGGCTTTCTCTTTATTTCTTGCGCTTTGGCAGGTTTTTTCCTTTTGGCGAGAGCTATTATCTTTTATCTGTTGCTGGCAAGCTTAGCGGTAGAGATCTTGTTGGAAGGGAACTTGGGTTCAGTTTGATCAGATTTGTTTATCTTTTGCCGGCCGAGATCATTCCGATTATTAGCATTGTAGTTGGTTCTTTCAGTTTTGTTTTTCTTTATTTGGTAATGAGGAGACTGAATTATAAGCCTTTGAGAACTTTTTCAACATTATTTTTAATGGTCTGTTCTCCGTCTATTTTCTTTCTCTTTTACTCTGCTACTGCACATGCTTTTTGTGTTTTCTTTATCATCCTTGGCATTTATTTTCAGATATCTGAAAGAAGAATGATTTATTCTGTTATCTGTTTTTTAATTGGGATTCTTTTTTCTCCAGTCGGCATTGTTAGCGTGCCTTTGAGTTTGTTTATCTATAAAGAAAGGGGATATGGAAAGAGGAAGTACCTTTTAATCATCTTGCTGGCTTTTTTTGTTCATCTCAGATATTTGATAAAAAATCTTACTTTGCCTATAGTGAGGAGTAATGCAGTGAAGGTTGTGCTTTCTGATTTGGGAAGTAGAACAGGGAATGGTTTTTTTTGCATAGTCTTTTTCTTGATGGGCCTATACTTTTTATGGAAGCAGAAGAAAAGGGTCTTGCTTTTTAGCAGCATAGTTCTGGCTTTTTTTGTTGGCTTTTATTTTAATTTTCTGTTTTATTACATATCATTTTTGATTTGCTGGATTAGCGGAACAGGTCTTTATAGATTTATAAAGATGAGATGGACTCTTAAATTCTTTAAGAGAATTGTTGTTGGAGTTGTTTTGTTTGGGATTGCATTTTCTATGCTTACTGCTTTTGTTGGCTTTGTTAAATCAGAGCCTTTGCAAGAGCAGCTTGATGGCTTGGTTTGGTTGGGAGCGCATAGTGGAGAAGATGCTGTTGTGTTAACTGATAGGGAGAAAGGATTTATGATTGAGGGAGTTGCAAATAGGGCTGTTGTTATGGATGATCTGCTTCTTTATACGAAAGATGCGAGAGAAAGGATTGATGATTTGAATGCGATCTTTCAATCATATAGTTTGAGAAAGACAATGGCATTTCTCGATGAGTATAATGTAAGTTATATCTGGGTTGATAGGGAAATGAGGGAAAGGATTTGGAACAATGAAGAAAAAGGATTGCTTTTTGTTTTGAGGAATAAAATTTTTAAAAAGGAGTTTGAAAATCCTTTTGTTGAGATTTATAGTTATAATCCAGAGGCGGTTGAGCAATGATATGGAACTTTGAAACGATTTTGCTCTGTATAGTTTGCTTTTTTGGTCTTTATTCAAGTTTGTTCTTTTTATTTTTGATTCTTGATAATAAGGAAAGGCTTGATGACCCAAAGCCGAAAAGGTTTCCAAGCGTTACGACAATAGTTCCTGCTTATAATGAAGAGCGTACAATTGCAAAAACATTGAGGAGTTTGCTAAAGCTTGATTATCCAAGAAACAAGCTGAAAATATTTGTTGTTGATGACGGTTCAACTGACAGGACATATGAAATTGCAAAAAGGTTCGAGAATGCGAATAGAGGTTTGGTAAAGGTCTTTAAAAAGCAGAATGGCGGAAAGGCAAGCGCACTGAATTATGGAATAAAAAGAACAAAAAGCGAATTGATTGTTTCTTTGGATGCAGATAGTTTTGTGAGTAGGGATGCGTTAAAGAGAATGGTTGGTTATTTTGATGATCCTACTGTCATGGCTGTGACGCCTGCTCTTAAGGTGTATAAGCCAAAAGGATTTTGGAGAAGGATACAGGCTATGGAATACTTGCTTGGTGTTTTTTTGAGAAAGGCCTTTGCTTTGCTCGGAAGTATCCATGTTACGCCTGGCCCATTTTCAGCGTACAGAAGGAAATTTTTTGAACGTTACGGCTATTACGATGAAGGAAATCTTACTGAAGATATAGAGGTTGCCTTGAGGATACAGGCAAAAGGATATGATATTGAGAATTCAATAAAAGCAGAGGTATTTACTGTTGCTCCTAATAGATTTCTGCCATTGCTTCGGCAGAGGCTTAGATGGTATACTGGATTTATAGTGAATCTGCTTAGGCATAGAAGTTTGTTTAAGCAAAGGAATAACTTGGGGCTTTTTGTTCTACCGACGTCGTTGATTTCAGTTGGCTTGGTTTTGGTCACGGCTGGATTTTCTTGTTATATTCTCGCTAAGTCTATTGCGCATTTATTTAGATCTATAAAATTGCTTGGGTTTTTAGACGCGATAAAGATGTTAAAGTTGAATTTAAATCCTTTTTATTTTGGAAACGAGTTTATAATCGTTACTGCTTCTTGCTTTGTGCTTGGATTTTTGATTATTTATTCTGCAAAACTTTTTTCAAGGGAACGAAGCAAGATAAAATATAGTTATCTTTTGTATGTTTTGATTTATTATTATTTGTTTGGTTTTTGGTGGTTTTGGACTTTGATCAATAAATTATTCGGGCGGCAGATAAAATGGTAGATAGGAAGAAAGTTATTTTAAGAAGGTATTTGGTTGCGCTTGTTTTAACGATTTTGATCTTTCTTATTGGTGTTATGCTTGGAGGAGGTATTGCGAACATTAAGATTGGCAAGCTTGCAAAGCTTGAGAGAGAGATGAAAACAAGGATTATGGATTTAGAATTGCAGTTTTTGCTTGCTGAAGAGCAGCCTTGCAGCAGTGAATTGCCAGGCCTTGCTGAAGAGCTTTATCAAATAGGTGGAAAGCTAAATTATATGGAGAGGCAGAAAGGAATGGACGATCCTGGTGTGCTTGAGCTTAAAAAATATTACAGTCTTCTTCAGATAAGACATTGGCTTTTTTTGAAGATGGTAAAAGAGCGATGTAAGAAGGATTTGCACCTTATTCTTTATTTCTATTCTAATGAGCCAAAAAAATGCGATAGGTGCGGTGATCAAGGAATTATATTGAGCTATTTGAGAAAGAAATATCCTAATGTGAGGGTGTATTCTTTTGATGTTGGGCTTGATTCTGGAGCCATAAAGACTTTGATGAAGAATTTTAATATTGAAGTTGTTCCGACTGTTGTTGTTGATGGAAAAGTGTTGCATGGTTTTCAGAAAAAAGAAGAATTAGAACGGTTGCTTCAGGGTTCGTGATATTGCTCGATTAGTTTTATCTTTAGTATGTGTTCGAGTTTTTTTGCTAGTTTTATTGATGGTTCAAGTTCGCCGGTTTCGAGTTTGTGAACAACGCTTTCTTTTTCTCTTATGAGTTTGGCAAACTCTGATTGTTTTAAGCCAAGTTTTTCTCTTGCTTTTTTAATTATGGTCGGGTAATTGGGGTTTATAATAAGAATCTCTTCTTCTGTGCTTGGTTTGATTGTTTGTTTTGTAGTTGATTTCTTTTCTTTTCTTTTCTTAACTTTTTCTTGTTTTGTTTTAATTGGGCCGAGAATGGTACCGAATTTTGCACATTCCTGGCATACAATTAATTCTGTTCCTTCGATTTTTGCCCTGACAAGATTTTTTGTTGCACCACATAGGTCGCATTGCATTTTTATTCACCTTGGATTTTGCATAGAATGGTTCTTTCTCTTGGGCCATCGAATTCTAAAAGAATGATGTTTTGCCATGTGCCTAGTGCAAGTTTTTTGTTTTGAATCGGTATTGAAAGGCTTGGGCCAACGATTGCTGCCTTTATGTGCGCGTCGCCATTATTATCAATCCTGTCATGAAGCCACTTTCCTTTTGGAATGAGTTTGTTCAGGCAATTTGTTATGTCTTTTAAGACGTTTGGATCATAGCTTTCAGCTACTGTGACGGCTGCTGTTGCATGCAGGCAATATAGAAAGCAAATGCCTTCTTTAATTCCTGTTTTTTGTACAAGCTGCTTTATCTGTGACGTTATGTCGATACCTTGTTCTCGCGTTGATGTTTTGATTTTTATCTGAAACACAGATTCACCCTTTTTTACAAAGATGCTAAATCTTAATAAAATTTTTTAACCTTCCTGATGGGACGAATAAATAAGATAAATTTATAAAATACTAAAGATTAAGTAGGTAGATAAAAGAGGTGAGATTATGATTTGGAAAAAAGGACAAGGTTTGCCTATTACTGTTATTATAATAGCAGCGATTGCCCTTGTAATTCTTGTTGTTTTGGTCGCAATGTTCATTGGTAAGATGGGAATTTTTGGCAAGAAGGTTACAACAGTAACTGAGATAAGCTGTACTGAGAGTTGCTTTAAGAATACACAAGGTGCAAGGGTGCATGGTGTCGTTATGCCTGGACCAACCTGTCCTGATGGGTATCATGAACAATATGGGAGTTTTAAAGATGTAGGAGCTGGAGAGCTTTGCTGTATTGATGATACAAAAACTGAAAATGATGCTGGCTGCTAAAAAAGGACAGGCTACTGTGCTTAGGATTTTAGTTATTGCGGTCTTGCTTTTAGTTGTTCTTTCAATAATGATTATTTTCTTTACAGGGAAGTTTAGATTGTTTAGTAAAGGATTGGTAAGCTGTGAAGCTAGGGGGGGTGTATGCAAAGAAAAGCCTTGCAGCGAATACGGAATGGCAACGATTAAGAATAGTGATTGTCCGAAGATAACTAATGAAACAAGGCCGTATTGTTGTATTCCAGTAGAATGAGCGATTGGAAGAAAAGCTCAGGCTTAACAACGAAAACACTTTTGCTGATTATTATTGCGATTGCTCTTGGGTTGATGTTTTTAGCTATTGTTATGAGGATAAGACATGCTATACTTAAATAAGCGCGGGCAGGCAAAGTTTTTGGTAACGATAATGATAGTTATAATTGGATTTATTGTTGTTTTTGCTGTTGTGAGAATGTTTGCTTCTAAGGCAGAGGGAACACAGCTCGAAATGCAATGCAGGGCAAGTGTTTTGGCTAGAGCTAAGAGTTTAGTGAATGTTGAAGTTGGTGTTGTTAAAGTAAATGTTCATGTCGCGCCTCTACTCTGCTTTACGCAAGAGAAAACGATAAAAGGGAATGAAGAGGAAGTGATGGAACGGCTTGCTGAGCTTATGCTGCGCTGCAAATGGATGTTTGCTGACGGACGATATAATAATGTGCTTGGCGGTGAATCTGGCGATCAATGTTTTCCATGCTACACTGTGAAGATTGATTCTGATGTTGATATTGCTGCTTGGGAATTCAATGAATTTTTAAGGACAAAGAAGAAGAAAGACAAGCTTTTATGGAACTTACTTCAGGAACCTGTTGGAATGAGGGTTCTTATTCCGAAGGAGATAAAAGGAAAGCATATTTATCAAGTGATATATTCTGATTTTTCAAAAGGTAGATGGTATGTTCCTGTCCTTGAAGGTGAAGACAAAGAACTTAATGGCATTTACCTCGTTGATCCAAACGATATGCCTAAAACTTGGTATCGTTTTTATCAAAAATTTTTTTGGGGCGAGGGCGCTTATGAACCGTGCAAAATTTGGGGTTAAAGGTATAGCAATGAGAACGATATTGGTTATTTTAATACTGATTGCTCTCTTGGTTTTTGTCATTATATTTTATAGACATATTGGTGAAGGCGCGAAAAAAATAGCTGAAAATCTTTTTGGAATATTTTAAAATGGCAATGAATTGGTTAATTAAATGGATTGCTTTGATACTTGCTGCATTGCTTATTATTTCTATCTTTTTTGGTGGACCGCATGCCTTTTTTCCAAAGCTGTTTAGAGCAGTGAAGAGTTTGACAAAAGTGGTTAAGATCGGCGCTGAAGAAATGCGTGTCGAGGAAAAAGAAATCGTTGAAAAGAAAGTAAAAGATTATTTTGAAACTCTTTGCTACAAGCTTAATAAATATGGCAAGACGCGACACAGAGATTGGCCTGGATGTTATATTTTCTTACCAGATCCGCCTGACGATATGGGTGGTGCTGAGATTAGATTTCAAAATTTATACAAGGAAAAGAAAGAAAGTGTGCTTGGTGGTTCTATTGAATATAGTGTTTTGAAGATATCTTTGTTTACAAAGAATAATAAGCTTGTAGATTGGTGTTGGGTAAATCTAAGCAGGGTTGGTTTTGTGAAGCCTGAAAGCTTTTTCAAGGATGTTGAGAGATGGAGAAATCAAGGTAGGCAGACTTATAATATTTCTTGTTTTTTTGACGAGACTGATAGGGAGTTTATTTTAACAGACAAAAAGAAGTTTTGGACAGGTAGCTTAGAAGATCACTTTGATAATACTGTTGTTTATAGAAAAACACAGATTGATGGTATGCCGTACGCTGATTTTTGCTTCTTTCTAACGAGAGATCTCGGTGGAAAAACTGGCGACAATTATGAAGATATTGCGATAAATGAATGGTTTAGACATTGGTTTTTTACTGGGATGACAGGCTATAAGGAGAATTATCCTTTTTTAAAGTGCGAAGAAAATGAGCAACTGATTTGTGAGTTTTATAATGAAAAAGGAGACGAGCTTCTTAATTCAGCTTTATCTGATATAAATGCTGAAAATCTTAGCAAGGGAACACAGAAAAACTGCTCCAAGTCTTTTACCTTTTTTGCACCAGTAGTTGATTTTTATGGTGAGATGGTTGATGGAGAAACTCTTTATAAGGTCAAATTTAAGCTTGTTGGTAGTGAGCTTTGTTGTGGTAATGTTGAACATGCAAAATCTCTTGCCAAACGCTTCAGGAATGATTTGAAAACCTGGGCTGGAGCTGAGCTTGGCAATTGTTCTGATGAATTTGTTAATACTTTAATTGGCATTGAAGAAAAGAAATTAAATGCTAGTGACTTAAAGGATGTTTTTATTTTCCTTGATGTGTTTGATGTAATTAATTTCTTTTGGAAGGAAAAAAAGGATTTAAAAGTTCCAGGATTGCTATCTGAATTGATTGAGCGAAAAGGTGTTTTTTCAGAAACAGCAAAGAAATGCGCTAATTATTATTGTAAGATGCATGGTAGTTGGCTTAAATGGGAAAACGAAACACTTTATAACAAGATTTGTGGAGGTGCAGTTTAATGAAAAAAGGAATGTTGCCTATGCAATTGGTTGTTTTGATTATAATTTTGTTGGTTGCCCTTGCTGTTGTGATTGTCTGGTTTACTGGAACTTTTAGAAAGCAAGCAGGAGTAATTGGAACTGAGCTTAACAAGCTGTACGATTGTGATTGTGACGGCATTAGGAATATGTTGGATAAGTGTCCTTGTATATATGCAGAAACTGAGAATGGATGTCCTGAAGGCCAGTCTGCTACTGGATGTACGCAAGACCAGATAAAAATATGCAACAAGTATGGTTATATCCCTGATGGACATTGTCCTGCTGCACCGCCAGAAAAATAAGATGAAAGAAGGAGCAATTCCGCTAAGATTTTTAGTCTCTTTAATTTTAGCTATTGTTATTTTTCTTCCTGTTATTTTGGTTTTATCAAAGTGTTCTACGCTGACAGCAGAAGGAAAATTAAAGAAAAGCTTGACTGATCTGCTTGAGGCAGCAAGCAAACTTAAGCCTGATGAGGTTGATGCTGTTTTGATTTTTATTCCTGCTGGATATGAAATTCATTTCGGTGCTGTCGGCTGCAAAGGATTGATATGGGTGAAGAGAGGAGGTAAGGAAATATTTCGTTTGGAAAAGGATGACGTGCCTTTTAGTTCCTTTTCTATCGAGTCCGATAAAGGTGATAAGTATATTGCATTACAAATAAAAAAATTATCGCCTAAAGGAAATGAAACATGTGGGATTGTAACTATAAATAAACAAAAATGATTGGAAAAAAAGGAGCAAGCGTTTTGTTATTGATTTTTGAGATTTTGGTTGTTGTTGCTGTTCTAAAAGTTATGCTCGATTTTACATATAAATCTGCAAACAGCGAATCTAACCAAAGAGTTGTTTTTGCAAGAAATCTTGGTCTTGCTGCTGAAGCCGCTTTTGCATTTGATGGAAATGGTTGGAGCATGATAAGTATAGTTCCTGATCTGAAAAAATATAGTTGCGATGTAAAGGAGAATATGATTATAATAAGGAATAAAAATTTTAGCTGGAAAAAAGCAGAAGGAATTTTTCATCCAATTGGTAAATTTAATGTTTTGTGTCCGTTGGAGAGTTCAAAAATTTTGAAATATGATAACAAGATTTTGCTTGGGCTTCCAGATGGAGAGCACTTTCGTAAAGAATATCAGATTTTTACTCAGGATTTTTCTTTGCTTGGGTTTGATGTTAAATCTGAGTGCGATGATGAAAAAGCTGATATAGGTCGTGAATTGGTTAAGATTCTTGAGTTAAAAGGTTTAGTTGACGGTGAGAAGCAGATAGATTTGATTGTTAGGTGCGATAGCAGTGACTTGAGATTGTATTACAGCGATAGTGTTGAGTTAAGAGATTTTGCAAGAAAGATCGCGAATGCTTATAAGGGAACGGCATACGTTTTTAGATTGGATATGGGTAAGGATACACTTATTTTAAGATATCCTCCTGAAAAAGCAAAAGATGTTTTGAGTGCTTTTGGTGATGTTTAATGGTTAGTGCATATGCTATTGCGAAAAAGTATATTTTTTGGACTATTTTTTCTATAGTTCTGCTTACAGCAGTTTTTTCTTTTGTCGGTTTGATAAGTAGGATTAAGGCAAGGCTTGCTGCATTTCCTGATATGTTAAATGAAGAAATCATTGCTTATAGGTTCTTACTTGGTTGTTTTGGAGACGAGCTAGGCATTATCGAGCTTGATAGATTTACAAACAAAACGCTTGAACAATGCTATAAGACTAAGTCAAGTAAGGATTATAATTTTGCACTCGAGCTTGTTAATAGTGGCAAAATGATTGTTGGAAAGAATTTTTATTGGAAAGAGGATAGAAAGTTGAATTTTCCTGTTATAGTAAGGAATGGCAGTGATGAGAGAGTTGATGAACTTATTATTTACATAAGGAGGCTGATCTAAAATGCTTGAAGATGTAATTGATTTGATTGTTTTTATTGCTTTTGTTGCATTGCTTTATTTTCTTATTCATACTTTAGCTGTTTCGCCTTTGGAAAGAGAAGCATTGATTATTGAAGATGGTTTAAATGAGCTAAGATATGATTATATTTTAAGCGTTTATCTTAAAACAAAAGTAGGCAATGAAACTATGCTGGAGTTGATGATTAAGGCAAAGGAAAGTGATGCTGCTTGGGAACGATGGAAGAATGCAACAAAGCCTTTCTTGAAATATTTTAAAGATACATACCTTGTTTTGGATAATAGAACTTTTCTATGGAAAGGAGATTTTCATGAAGGCTTTTTTAAGATAATAACAGATATTTTCAATTGGGTTGAGTTGTTCAGAGAAAGGCCTTTGGAAGGTGCTTTGGTTACAAAGAAGTTTGTTTTTGATGGAGAGGAGCATTATGTTGGGTTGTTTGTTTCAGATCTTAAAATAGAAATGCCAGAAAGCGGCATTCCAGTTATTGTTGCATAAAATGTTATGCGGAAAAAAAGGAGCTGTGCTGTACTGGGTTGGTTTGGTTTTTCTATTTGTTTTTATGCTTAGCCTGTTATTTTTTGCCAAGCCAAAAGAATTTGATCAGGGAAAGGGAAGAGCTGCGATGAATGTGATTAAGGAAGGAATTTCTTTAAGCGATGCTGCGCTTTCTTATGATTTAAGCTTAAGATATGAGATTGAAGAGGTATTTAAGCAACTGAAAGGGCTTAATCCTTTGCTTCTGAATGGATCAACGAGGACGCCTTTTAGTTATAAGACTATGTTTGAGAAAATGTTAAATGAGATTAAGCTTAAGCGAATAGAATCAGAAAAGGAAGAATGTGAAATCCTCAATCTGACATACGATTCTTTTTCAAGAAAATTTTTAGGCTATGTAAGATGTTCAACTTTGAGAGGGCTTGATTCTGCAATAGTCGGCAAATGGGTTGAATTCAGTCCTGATTTGGAAAAATATTTTTCTTTGTTTGATAAGATAAACGTTTTTGTTTCGGTGCTTGAGAAATGCGATTCTTTGCCTTGCGTTGAAAATGCAACCATACTTTTTAATGCAGAAAGCGAATACTTGAATGGTACTTTTCAATTCAATGTTGAAGGAATACAATTTAAAACTGTGCTGAATATATCTTCGATAACATAAATATTTTTAAAAAATAATTTTGAATTGAAAAACTGATGTTTAAGATTCCTGTTGAAAACATAATTGGGAGAATAAAGCAAGAAAAAGGACTTTCTGATGATGAGATAAATCAGATGATTGAAAAAAAGATAGAACAACTTTCTGGCTTAGTGAGCAAAGAAGGAGCAGCGCATATTGTTGCAAATGAGCTAGGCGTTAAGCTATTTGAGCCTGTTGAAGGAAGAATCCAGATAAAGAATGTTTTAGTTGGGATGAGGAGAGTTGAAGTTGCTGGAAAAGTGCTACAACTAGGAACAGCTAGGGAATTTGAAACTCCTGATGGCAAGCAAGGAAAGGTTGGAAGTTTGATGATAGGTGATGAAAGTGATGTGATTAGGGTTGTTTTATGGGGAAGCATAGCTGACAAGCTTAATGAGATTAGCGAAGGAGATTTGATAAAGATTGAAAATGGATATGTTAGGGAAAGGAACGGTAGGAAAGAAATTCATCTTAGTGATAAAGGAAATATTATCATTAATCCACCAGACGTTGAGATAGGCGAAGTTAAGCTGCCGACACCAGAACAAAAAAAGATTATTGAGCTAAATGAAGGAGATTTGAATGTTGAGATAGTCGGTACGATTATACAGGTTTTCGATCCTACTTTTTATGAGGTATGTCCTGTATGTGGAAAAAGGATAAAGAAAGTTGAAGTGTCTGAAGGCACAAGTGCTGAAGGATTTAAATGTAATAAACATGGCTTGTTTAAAGAACCGAGCTTTGCTTATGTTCTGAATATCTTTATTGATGACGGAAGCGATATAATAAGATGTGTTCTTTTCAGGGAAAATGCCACTGCTTTGATTGGCGAGGATGTTATGAGCTATAAGGATGGTTCTTTTGATGATGTGAAGATGAAATTGATTGGAACTCAAGTTAAGCTTAGAGGAAGAGTTGTAAAGAATCTTTTGTTTGACAGACTCGAATTTATAGTTAATGAAGTTGAAAAGAAAGATTTATCAACTGCAGAAGAATCAATTGCAAAAGAAGAAAAAGTAGAATAGTAAAACAATGCAATGGAAGACGCATGTAGTATTTGGTTTTTTGGTTGGCTTGTTTGCTTTAAATTATGTTAGGATTGAAAACAAAATCTTATTCTTTTTGTTTGTTTTGTTAGGGTCTTTATTGCCGGACATAGATAATCCGAGATCAAAGTTTGGCAGCAAGGTAAAGATTGTTGGAAAGATTTTCAAGCATAGAGGGGTTTTTCATTCTGCTATAACAGGGGTTGTGCTTAGCGGCATAGTTTGGTATTTTGTTAATGCTACATGCGGAATCGGTTTGTTTATTGGCTATATTTCGCATCTACTGATTGATGGGTTCACTGTTCAAGGCGTTAATTTCTTACATCCATTTGGAAAACTGCATCTTAGCGGATTTATTGAAACAGGAAAGGTTGGTGAATGGATTGTATTTGGAATTGTTGTTTTTCTTATTCTTTTGAAGTTAGGTGTCTTTAGTTTGCTTAGCTAAGGACACTGGACAAGTGTGGTTAAATTATATAAAGAGGTTACTGTATAATAAAATATAAAAAAGAAAAACGCGAGGTGGTTTATATGGCAATTGCTGAAAAGAGGTTTAATGCCGGAGCTGTTTGTGTTACTATTTGGCGCAATCAAAGGCTTGATAAAGATGGAAATCCTGTGACATATAGGACTTTTTCTTTTCAGAAAAGATATAAAGATAAGGGCGGGAATTGGAAAACAAGCAGCGTTTTGAGACTTGCTGATCTGCCGAAGGCTTTACTTACAATACAGAAGGCATATGAATATGCCTTGCTAAAAGAGCGTGTTAATGAAGAAGAGGTTGGTGGTGAGTAGAATGGCAAAAAAAGAAATCCAGACAATTTATGACCTGCCTGGTGTTGGGGCAGCGACTGCTGAAAAATTGATCGAACAAGGATATGATGATCTGATGAGTGTCGCAGTTGCAAGTCCTGGAGAGCTTGCAGAACTTGGCTTGAGTGAAAGCAATGCAAGAAAGATAATTGTTGCTGCAAGGAATGCACTGAAAATGGATTTTATAACAGGAGACGAATTGCTAAAACGCAGAGAGAAGGTGCTAAAGATAACAACAGGAAGCAAAGCCTTTGATGCATTGCTTGGCGGCGGCATTGAAACTGGTTCTATAACAGAAGCATTTGGACCTTATGGAGCAAGTAAAACACAGCTTGCCCATCAACTTGCTGTAAATATCCATTTAAATGAAGCTTGTGGAAAAGAACCTTATGCGATTTTTATTGACACTGAAAATACTTTTAGGCCAGAAAGGATAAAGCAAATGGCTGAAGGCGCTGGTTTAGAGCCTAGCTATGTGTTGAGCCATATTAAGATGGCAAGAGCATTTAATTCTGATCATCAAATGTTGCTGGCTGAGAAGATAGACGAGTTAATCAAGAAAGATAAACTTAATGTAAAACTTGTTATAGTTGATAGCTTAACTGCGCATTTCAGGGCTGAATTTATTGGCAGGGGAACTCTTGCAGAAAGACAACAGAAGTTAAACAAGCATATGCATGTTCTGATGAAGTTAGCTGATAAACATAATCTTGCTGTTTATGTTACAAATCAGGTAATGGCAAAACCAGATGTTTTCTTTGGTGATCCAACAGAAGCTATTGGTGGGAATGTCGTTGC
>Ga0180300_10000475_pt1 | contig 17606 bp, 16 predicted proteins | sample GuaBasSediGuay15_FD_121798 | JGI IMG/M metagenome (GOLD analysis project Ga0180300, IMG submission 121798) | Subseafloor sediment microbial communities from Guaymas Basin, Gulf of California, Mexico - Guay15, Core 4569-2, 21-24 cm | ecosystem: Environmental > Aquatic > Marine > Hydrothermal... | reverse complement strand
GAAGAAAAAATAAACTGGATAAAAGAATCCCTACTAAGAAAACTAAAAATATTCTAAAATACAATAAAATCTTGCTAACTTAGTAACAAGACATTTCGTGAAACTGTGGTTTTACGACATCTCCTCTTTGAATATCCGCTATCAAAAGAGATTTTAAAAACGTGAATCCCAGTAAAATTTAAATTTTAAATTATAAAATTGCTATTTTGGGGATGAAGAGCCGCCACTAAGGCTGCAAATTACGTAGGGTTCAGATAGGGTGATGACCGCACCCTTTTCAGACCCCCTCTAATATTAAACATTTATGTCCGTTTTCAAAATGTATTTTCAAATTGTCTATAGTTAAATTGCTAGATGGTAGGAATGAGAGATCATTCTAAGGGTAAAAAGTTTAAACGTCTTTCTTTCGATAAGAAATATGCCATAGACATTTTACTGGGCATTAAAAGGGCCACAATAAGGAAAACAGATAAAGGATTAAATCCTGGTGATGTTGTTGAATTTTATACTAGGGGACCTAGGGGTAGGTTGATAGGTTGGGGGAAGATAAGGAGAATAGTTAAAAAGAAGGTTTCAGAGTTAAGTGATCGTGATGTGATGCTTGAGGGTTTTAGTCGAAGAGAACATCTTTTAGCCACTCTATCTACTCATTATAAGGGAATTCAGGAAGGAGATGAGGTAGTAGTTATAGAGTTTGAGCTTGAGCGGCCAAGTATCTCTTTCTCTAAGGAAGTTTTCTCAAAAATTGCGAAACTAGCTTTGGACAAGAATTTAAAACTCTCTCAAAGCGATCAAAAACTATTAGAATATTTTCTGAGAACACCTAAGAAAGATAAAATCATTCTTAGCACAGATCTAAGGAACGTTATACGTAAGGTCTACATTAAATTAAGATCTGAATTATTTTCTTAATTTAATTCCCTAAATTAACTTTCTAACAAAATGTTCTAGTTCTTACGATATTCCTAAAAATAGCTTATAGACTCTATTTCTTCTCAAACTATGTTTAAATGTCAATTACATAAAATCTAGTTGGATTGATGTGTCTTACCACAACACTTCTACTAAGTTCCAGTTACTTACTTTTCTTATATATTTCCTCGAGTTTTGCTCTCATACGGTTGTAATGTAGTGAAATTGCGCTGAAACCTGTTGCTATCATAATAGTCACGAAAAAGATATAATCTTGACCCATGATTATAAATGGGAGAGCTGTAAGGTCACATAATATCATTAGAGTTATTCCCAGTTTTTCTTTAGATTTAAGTCTGTCAATTTCTGATTTAAGTTTATCCTTATCAACAAGAAGTTTTGAGCCGCAATAAGGACAAAAAGTCGCCCATTCCTCAACTTTTTTCCCACAATTAGGGCAAACCGGCATAAATTTGCCCCTCCACTAAAACTAACGTGTACTAGTCAAATTACTATTTAAGTAGTTGCAGAAAGGATAAAAATACTTTCTGCTTTTGACATAGACTCTGAACAATATATAAGCAATTTACATTAAGTCAAATGTCTCCTCAGTTCAGCTTCTTTGATTAACCTTTCAACAAAATTTTCTATCTCTTTGCAATGTTTCTTGATATCCTCCTTGGTTACGGTATGGCTCATAGGGCAATCCTCGTCTACTACGCATCTTTTTTCACGTATTGAGTAGATTATGGGGTAGAATTTGCAGCCGGTTGGCCTATAATCATACACTTTACATTTCATAGTTTTAGGGTCTAGGAAAAAGCAGTGTCCATTAATATTTCGTAGGAAAATGAAGCCTCTCTTTTCTACTGCGAACTCTTCTCTAGGATAGCCAAGGGATTCTAAACGTTTTATATCTTCTTCAGAAAGCATCATTTCAGTGTTTAAACAGCATTGGCCACATTTCTTACATTGCATTTTAATCACCTTGTACCATGTAAACTATGCCTTTTTCAAGGTCTTTTTCCTGTTTTATTCCGGGAATATCTTTGAAAAGTATTCCTTTAAACCAAGCAGTTCTAAGTTTTCTCCGATATTTTTTGGATGTTCTAAAGCTTTCTGCAATATGTATAATATCTTCCAAAGATGTGGACTCCCTTCTTTCGTAAAGAAATTTCCAGTAGTTTTCTAAACTTGGGTAATATCTTCCTTTAAGCTTTAGTCCACTGCATCTCTCAGTGTGCAAGTCGAAGAAACCCTCTTTACACGTTCCAAATGTTAGTTTATGTTTCTTACATAGTTCAGCTATTTGTTTTAAAACCTTATATCTGTATTTGGTTTCCGCTCTTCTATAACCAGCAAGATCATTGAAACCCTTCTTAAAATATAATCTCTCATACTTCCTAATTAATGTACGGTCGTATTTGCCTAAAAATATTCTAAAATTTTTCCAAACTGTTTTAGAAATCTTAAGCACGGAAGAAATAACATGACGAGCCCCTAAATCAGCTATTGTTGATATAAGTTCTTCCAACATGGCAGGGTCATCATTTATGTACGGAAGAATTGGATCTATCCTAATGTTTACGGGAATTTTAGCTTCTGAAAGTTCTCTAATTGCGTTTAATCTTCTTTCCACGGATGGAGAAAACGGCTCTATCATCTTCTTTAACTCTTTATCTAAAGTGATAATTGTGAAGAGAACAGCGCAAAGTTTCTTGGAGGAAAGTTTCGAAATAATATCAATATCTCTTAAAACAAGGTCGGATTTAGTGGCAATGAAGCACGGAGAATTAAAATTATAGAATTCTTCGAGAACCCCTCTCACTAATTTATACTTTTCTTCTGCTGGTTGATATGGATCTGTTGCTGATCCAAGGTTCACAGGTTGGAGTCTTCCTTTCCACTCCTTTAACTCTTTTCTTGCTATTTCAACAGCATTTATACGAACTTCAATTCTCTTATGATAATCCGGTCTGAGGGAACGAGCATAGCAGTAAACACAAGCATGGGAACAACCAATGTAAATGTTTGCAGCAAAGCGGTGGGGACAAAACCTCCATATTTCCCATGAGCGGTCTATGGGATGTATAAGATGCTTGGCATATTTCTCTTCGTATATAATCATTTTTATCCCTAGGCTTCGTTTTAAATGCCTTAAGAGTTTATGAGGTTTTATATTAAAACGTTTTCACATAATTCTCTATTTTAACTGTTCTTAATTCAATCAAGAGGGCAATGTATCGATATCTTTATTTTATGTTTTGCATAAGTAAATAATACTATGTCAACCTTCTTCTGCATTCCGATGGAGGAACTTTAATGCCGATTAAGAAGGTTAAAGCAATATATATTGACGAAAAACTTTGCAAGGGATGTCATATTTGTGTCGACTTTTGTCCACAAAAAGTTTATGTTGTATCTGAGAAAATGAACGAAAAAGGAGTATATCCACCAATTCCTCTTCATATAGAAAAATGCACAGCATGTAAACTATGCGAACTCTACTGTCCCGATTTCGCAATTGCAGTTGACGTAGAGGAAAAGGAGGAACAACAATCAGTACAATCCAAAGATATGTTAGCTGTTACTACCTAAGTTTCACCGCATTTAAATAAAAGTATTTGTTCCTCCAAATATTTTCTTCACATTTTCTTTTTGAGCTATTTTTAGTAGCGTTCAGTGTCCACGGCATCAATCATCGCATAAGCTCAGTGTCGTCGCCAGTCATCATACTAAAAATACATAAGATCTAAATCCTGATATAAACTATCCTCTTGTTTTGATTCACAATGTTTGTTTTGGCTTTTATGAGTTAAAAATCGCTAAATTTTTTGAGGATTTTAAAACCGATTATTGTAACCGTGTCACTCGGCCTAATTGAACTGTAATATTTTTTTAAAGCCCTAAGAAGTTCTTCTTTGGATGAAAAACCGTCCTTTAAAGCGTCTTCATCGGTTAAATCAGAAACCTTCAGACGCCTGATTTCTGTTATTTCCGCTTCGGCATATATTCTATCTTGAGAAGTAATTAGAACTTTTTCTCCAACTTTAAAATTTCTGACACCCCTTCTAATAGTAGTTATCTTCTTTTCTTCAAGTATTTTCCTAATGTAGATTTCGTCGAAATCTAAAGTCTTCTTCCCCATTTTCAACACTATCCGTTCTATGTTCCAACTCTCAGTTCCCAGCAACTACACTTAATTTTAAATTAAATTTATCAATGTTCGTGTAGGGATATCGCTCTGTTAATATCTCTTTTAAATAAAGGGAAGACAAGTTATCCTCAATATCGCACATCGAAACTTTAAGTTCGTGGTTACTGCTTATCGAATATTAAAGAAGTGACAGAGATTCACCATCGTAACGACTACAATGCTAGCCACCAGATGTAGCTTCCTTACCACGAACGGAGGCAAGGACGATGATATGCTCCCTATGAACCCAAGAGAGAGACCGAGCCTAATGAGCCCCCAAGGCTTACATAGGCTTACCAACACCTATGTAAGCTGAAGCCCACATATTACGCTCATATCCGCCAAGCATAAAGGTTGGCATATGCATGGTAAGATAAGTGTTTGCTATCCAACCAAAACATGTGAGTAGAGAAACCATGAACAAATTTGACGGTGTATACGGTTAAAATCGTATAAGAATTTTGAATCTTTCCAAGAATATTCTAAAATAATTTTTATGTCTTATATTCAATGTATGTTGCTGTATATTCTTTGATTTCCAACGGCCAGTACTTCCTAAGAGGCTAAGACTAAATAATTTTATTAATATTTGTTGCAAATATTGTCTTCCTACCTAAAACCGTTTTTGAGGCGAATAATATGGAAAAGTTTATTATTATTGTTCACGGTGGTGCTGGGCGTATTAGACCGGAGTTTAAGGATCGAGCCTTAAGGGGCGTAAAAAACGCTGCTAAAGCGGGATATGACATATTAAGCAAGGGAGGAACAGCACTTGACGCCGTGGAAGAAGCTGTTAAAGTAATGGAAGATGATCCAACATTTAACGCAGGCACAGGTTCCACACTCACCATTGACGGTAGAATCGAGATGGACGCTTCAATAATGGATGGAAAAACACTGAATGCGGGATCAGTAGCAATGATTAGAAATATTAGACACCCCGTAACTCTTGCGAGAATAATAATGGAAAAAACAGACCACGTATTCATTGCAGGAGACTTTGCAGAGAAACTGGCTGAAACATTTAATTTAGAAAGATGCAACCCTATCACAGAGAACAGAATAAAAATATGGAAAGAATATAAAACGATGTTAATAAGAGGAGAACATCAGTACTTACCGAAAACAACCAAATTAATTAAAATAATCCCAGAACTTGCTACCGATACCGTAGGAGCAGTTGCAAGAGATAAAGATGGAAACCTAGCAGCAGCAACAAGCACAGGGGGCTTAACTTTAAAATTACCTGGAAGAATAGGTGACACACCGCTTATAGGATGCGGAAACTACGCAGATAACGAAGCTGGTGCAGCATCAGCGACAGGCATCGGAGAAGTGGCTATAAGATTAGTTCTCGCCAAAACAGTATGCGACTTCATGAGAAACGGATTAATAGCGCAAAAAGCCGTTGAAAAAGGTATAGAACTAGTTAAAACAAGACAAAACAACCTGCCAATGGGAATTATCGCCGTGGATAAGTACGGAAACCCCGGAATAGCACATAGCTCAGAAAGTCTATCTTGGGCAATAATGGCATCTGATAGTCCAAAGGTTGTAGCAGGATTAAAATATTCACCGTAAAGGTGGCCCGGCTTGCTAAAAATAAACATTATCGATAAAGTTCTTGTTTTCAAGCAGGGAGACATAATAGCAGTACTGCACTGTAAAAATAATGATTACCTAACTCTAATTTACAAAATAGTTTTAGAAGCGTCGAAAAACGAGCTACCTGTCCTAATACTTGACTGCTCCTATAGTTTTAAGGAAAAAGTCTTACAAAACCTTTGCAAACAATTTAGGATAGATTTTGAATCCCTAAAAAGCTATTTAAGGAAGGTCCCTATACGTGAAGAAAAACAGTTTTTGGATATCTTACACCAAATATATCATAAAGAGTTAACGTATGATTTTAAAATACTTATACTCCTCCATATAAGCTTCCTCTTGGAAAAATTTTATAAAAAGTTGAAAGAAAGAGAACAAACCATTAAAGATGCATATTCAGTTATTCCGTTATTAAAATCACCAGACCGAACCGTCCTTATTGTTGAAAAAATGTTAGAAGGATTCTACCCCACAGAATGTATAGCCAGAGAAGAAATAGAAAGAATAGCTGATCAAAAAATATATTTTCTCCCCTATAAAACCATAAACATAAACGGAGCCAAAATAACATATCAACAAATATAGTCATTCAAAGCAGAGGAGAATTCTATGAGAGTTGCTGTGCTAAATAAGGATAGATGCAAACCAAAGGACTGCGGGCTTCCATGCATAAAATTCTGCCCAATGGTTAGAACAGGAGTAGCAGCTATTTACATTGACGAAGAAACAGGAAAACCCGTAATATCGGAAAAACTATGCACAGGATGCGGAATATGCGTGAAAAAATGTCCATTCGCAGCAATAAGCATCGTAAACCTACCAGAGAAGTTAAAAGAAGACCTAGTTCACAGATACGGAGAAAACGGCTTTGAACTTTTCCGCTTACCAGTACCAAAAATAGGAAAAATTACAGGTTTAATCGGGCCAAATGGCGCAGGGAAAACAACAGCACTAAGAATACTATCAGGAGAAATAAAACCTAATCTTGGAAGAATAGATAAACCACCAGAATGGGATGAAATTATAACATATTTCAGAGGATCAGAACTACAACTTTACTTTGAAAGAATGGCAAACCAAAAACTACGTGTTGTTCATAAACCACAAAACATAACAAAGCTTCCAAAAGTTGCAAAAGGTGTAGTCGGCGAACTTCTAAAAAAGATTGATGAAAGGGGAATAATTGACGAACTTTCAGAAAAACTAGGACTAGACATGGTGAGGAACCGTAAGTTAAGTGTATTAAGTGGAGGAGAATTGCAAAAGGTAGCAATAGCAGCTGTAATGGCTAGAGACGCCGATGTATACCTCTTTGATGAACCCTCAAGCTACCTAGATGTTAAAGAACGTATAAAAGTCGCAAAAACGATAAGATCACTAATCAAGGAAAACAAAACAGTAATAGTCGTAGAACATGACTTAGCAATGCTTGACTATCTATCAGACTTTGTCTGCGTTTTCTACGGTGAGCCAGGAGTATATGGAGTAGTGTCCCATCCACACGGTGTCCGAGAAGGCATCAACATATATCTGGACGGTTTTCTACCCGATGAAAACATAAGATTTAGAGATGAACCCGTACGTTTCAAACTTCACCCAGCCCCAATAGAAAAACTAGGAACAGAAGCAGTACTTTTAGAATTTAACAAAATGGTAAAATCCTACAACGGCTTTAAGCTAACAGTAGAAGGAGGAAAAATCCACTACGGTGAAATCATAGGCATACTAGGGCCAAACGGCATCGGAAAAACGACATTCGTTAAAATGCTAGCAGGCATAATAAAACCGGATGAGGGAATACCACCACAAAAAGAACTAAAAATCAGCTATAAACCACAATACATAACACCAGACTACGACGGAACAGTAAGGATGCTACTAAGACAAATAGCTAAAGACAAGTTTGGGACAAGCCTTTACAAATCACAAATAATACAACCACTACAACTTCAACACCTCTTAGACCAAAACGTACCAGATTTAAGCGGAGGAGAATTGCAAAGAGTTGCAATAGCCGTATGCTTATCCAGAGACGCAGATCTCTACCTACTCGACGAACCCAGCGCATTTTTAGATGTCGAACAAAGATTAGCAGTCGCAAAAACAATAAGAAGAGTTGTGGAAAGTAAAGGAGCAGCAGCATTCGTTGTGGAACACGACATCGTAGCTCAAGACTTCATAGCAGACAGCTTAATGATCTTCACAGGACAACCCGGAAAACAAGGAATAGCCCTACCACCAATGGGACTAAGAGAAGGAATGAACACATTCCTCAAAGAAATGCAAATAACATTCAGACGCGACCCACAAACAGGAAGGCCAAGAGTAAACAAAGAAGGATCAAGACTTGACAGATATCAAAAATCAATCAACGAATACTACTACTTACCCATAGGAGAAGTAACGGAAGAAGAGAAAGAGTAAAATAATGTATAAAATAAACTAAATTAACTCATAGCTATACTAGCAGCTTCTATTTCGGTCAACTTACCTTTTTGTCGTTTCCATTCCTCAATCGATACAGCAAACTGCCGTTCAATTACGGGTCTATGAATACTGTTCATTGAGCAGAACGGGACAATACGTCCGTCTGGGAGTCCATAGTGGATACAACAACGCTCTACGCGCTCTAAGTCAAAGTTATATGGATCCTGAAAGTGCATTGAGCCTATCATTATTATTCTTCTCATGAATTCTCCAAGTGAACTGTAGTCTCCGCGTTTTAGGATTGTTGCTATTAGGTCTTTTAGTAGACCTTTTTTCTTTACGTATCTTACTGCTCCAAGTAGTCTTAGTTTGGATTTTAGTTTATCGATTCGCCCTCCTTTTTCTAGGTCGTCAGCAATTTTTTCCATCGTTCCTATGAATCTTTCTACATCTATGTATCTTGTTATCGGTGCATATTCACCGTTTTCTTCTACTACTATGAAGGTGGCCATTCCACAGGCTGGATGTGTTGAGAACTCTACAGCTGGTTTTCCCTTTATAAGTCCTAGTGCTCTGGCTAAGGGTATTGGAAACGACGTTGGATACCAGTCATTTTCCTTTATTCTTCCATTTGTTTGCTCCTCTGCCAGTTTCATTAGATCTGGTATTGTTATACGCATTTTTTCTCTTTCTTCGCGTTTTATCCTTCCGGTTATGGAAACGGGTTGGAAGTTTACTGCTCTTATTACGTCGAAATTTTTAACGGCGAATTCTATGATTTTTCCAACTTGATCGTCATTTACTCCTCTAACCAATGTTGGTACAAGTACGATGCTATGTAGACCCACTTTTCTGCAAACCTCAATAATCTTTAACTTTTCCGGTAAAAGGTTACGTCCCCTAGCTATTTCGTACGGTTTAGGCGTAACTCCGTCGAATTGTAAATATATTGTGCTCAGTCCGGCCTCCTTTAATTTTCTTGCATATTCTTCGTCCATCAACCTTAATCCGTTTGTTGCAATTTCAACATGAGGAAAACCGACTTCTTTAGCCATCTTTATGAGTTCTGGCAGATCTTCTCTGACAGTTGGTTCACCACCAGCAAATTGCACAGCAGGAGCTGGTACAGGCCTATTATTTCTGAAGTTTATGAGAATTTTCCGAATTTCTTCTTTCGATGGTTCGTATACGTATCCTGCTGAGGCAGCATTTGCGAAACATATTGGGCATCGAAGATTACAGCGATTTGTTACATCAATTAACGCTAAGGCTGTGTGAGTTTTGTGGTTTGGGCAAAGACCACAGTCTTGGGGGCAACCTTTTTGTGTTTGTGTTCTGGGGTTTTCTAAACCTAATCCTTTGTACCACCATTTCATAACTCTCTTAAACTGTTCTGCACTTCCCCAGTAGACATCTTTAAATGTTCCATGCTGCGGGCATGTCTTTTCTATCATGATCTTACCGTTTTCCTCGTAGACCTTTGCGGTGATGACATTAACCTTACCGTCAAGAATGCATTCCGGGCATATCGATTTCGTTTCGTAGGGTGGAACCCTAGGCGGTTCCCTCTCCATTGGTACACCTCCTTCTTATAGCTATAAATCTCTTTTAAATCATTTAATTATTTTCCAACCTTTTTTAGTATGAAAAGTGTGAAAATAGGTCAAAACTGAAGGATAGGCAAAAATCACGTTACTTAATAAGAAGGCTAGTAATTTGTGACGCTGCAATTTTCACTACAGGTAGAAGGCCAAATAAGTTTTATAGCGGATTGCCAATATCTTAGGTTATGGGGAGGTAAAAATGGGTGAAATATCAGGTGGAAGACTTGTTGCTAAAGCCTTAAAAGCAGAAGAAGTAAAATATGTTTTTTCCTTGCCAGGCGGTCACATTGCTCCAATATATGAAGGATTAATCGAAGAAGGCATCGAAATCATAAGTATGCGACATGAGCAAGCAGCTGGAAACGCAGCAGACGGATGGGGAAGAGTTACAAGAACACCAGGAGTATGTCTCGTTACCGCAGGACCCGGAATTGTAAATCTAGTTCCCGCTCTAGCCCAAGCATACTACGCTAACAGCCCACTAATTGGAATAACGGGACGTGCAGCATTTGTTTTCTCAGACAAACATGCTTTCCAAGAGGTAGATAGTGTAGCATTAGCTTGTTCCGTGACAAAGTGGGCAAAAACATGTTCAATAGTTTACAGAATACCTGAATACGTGCAAGACGCCTTTAGAACTGCAACTTCTGGAAGAATGGGGCCCGTACTTTTAGACTTTCCTCTAGACACGATGTGCCTACGCTGTGACGAATCAAAAATATCAATACACCCGCCAGAGAAATACAGAGCAACAGGGAAAATTTACGGAGATCCAATATTAATTAAAAAGGCAGCAGAAATGTTACTAAATGCGGAAAAACCATTAATTCTAGCTGGAAGTGGAGTTTACTGGTCGAGTGCTTCAGAAGAGTTAATAGAATTTGCTGAGTTTACACAGATTCCTGTAGCATATTATGAACTTGGACAAGGTTGTATCCCAGATGAGCATCCTCTCTGTATAGGAAATGCGATTGTAAGCTTACGATTTGCGAAACCGGACGTTATGCTCGCAGTTGGAGTATGTTTTGATGAATTATTAGGATTTGGCGTTGACGAGACAATGTATCCAAAAGATTTGAAGGTTATTCATGTTGACATAGAACCAAGTATTATTGGAAAGAATCGTCCAATGGACTTAGGAATTATTGGAGATCCCAAGGCAGTGCTATCTCAATTACTAGAAGCTACAAAACAAGTCTTGAAGAAAGAAGAGGTTAAAGAGAGCGCATGGGCAAAGAAGCTAGCAGAAATAAAGGAAGCGTTCTTCTCAGGATTTGAAAAGGCGGGAGACTCAACAGCCAAGCCCATAAGACCAGAGAGACTAATGAAAGATATACGTGAATTTGTGACATCAGACACAATTGTTATTTTGGATGGCGGAGATACATCTGTCTGGGCATATACGTATCTCAGAGCACATTCCCCGGGGCAAATAATAGGTTCACAAGGACCATTAGGGCATTTGGGTGCAGGAATACCAATGGGAATCGCTGCAAAGCTTGCAAAACCTGAAAAGAGGGTCTTTGTTATAACTGGAGACGGTAGCTTTCTCTTTAATGGCGCAGAGATAGATACCGCAGTAAGGTACAATATCCCGTTCATAACGATAATTGCAAACGACAGTTATTGGGGCATGGTTTACCACGGAAATGTAATTGCATGGAAATCGAAGGAAAAATCCTCTGTAGGGACAAAATTAAATGAAAAGGTAAGATATGATAAGTTTGCTGAGAGCCTTGGAGGATACGGAGAGATAGTCACCGAGCCTGAAGAAATTAAACCAGCAATTCAAAGAGCACTAAAAGAAAACGTTCCCGCTGTTATCGACGTTCGTATAGATCCTGAAGCTACCACAATACTTGACCAGTACTTCGCGTTAACAGTAACATCACAGTTTTGGAAGAAGTACTGGACATTCTAAATAGTTCAACTTTACGTACATTTTAAATCATGAAATTCATGAAGTCATTAAAAGTGCTTGCATCAAATGCTAATAGACGGCGTCTTTCTTTCAACTAAAACTGAATTAGCTCTAAAATAAAGCCTAATGCCTTTTCAGTGTCTAGATAAGCAAATTTAGCTACTCCAAGGACTTCTCCTCTTTCTAATACTTTGATACCCTCTTTTTTTAAACGGTCTAGTTCCTTTTCTATATCTTTAACGAAAAAGCCTAGGTGATGAATGCCCTCTCCCCTTTCTTCTAGAAATTTTGAGTGGATGGTTCTACCCTCAACAACTTGAATCAACTCTATTTGTATGTTACCTAACCAGAAAAATCCAGTTTTTAGCTTAGCATACCCTAAGTCCCGCTCCATGGTTGAAAACGACTTTACCCCCAATATTTTTTCACAAAACCTCATAGTTTTTTCCAAATCTTTCACAACTATTCCGATTTGGTCAACCTTCGAAAATACAGATTTCCCCACATCAATGCTAGACATGTATCTACCTCCCTCAATTTTATCACAAATTAGATTTGACACTAAACAGTCATTTAAATTGTCCTTTTAAGTATTCGTGAAATTTTGCATATCAAACTAAATATAACTAGCAGTTTTAATTGGTCTTACTCCATCATTAAGAGAGAACTTAGCTTTTCCTCAATCTGTAAGTGAGAAAAATAGTTTTCCTAGACTAAGTTTATCTAAAAATGTATAAGAAACAATGTCTACAGTTCTTTCAACCCTTCTCTCGGGGACTACCGTAACCTCCTCCTCCTGGTGTTTTAATAATGAGTAAGTCTCCCTCTTCTAAATGAACTGTGCATTTACTTTTTAGCTTAATAACTTCTCCTGTCTTTCGCTGCAGTAAATACTCGCCTTTTGCACCAGGTTTCCCTCCTAAAAGACCCCACGGCGGAAACTTGTGTCGTTCGCCCAAAAGTGATACAACTACTGGGCACAATGCTTTGTAGACCCTTTCAATTCCAAGTCCACCTCTCCATTTCCCAAGTCCTCCACTGTTCTCCCTAAGTGAGTATTTTACGATCATTATTGGGAATCTACGTTCTATTTCCTCTATAGGAGTATTCATCGTGTTCGTCATGTGAGAGTGAACCCCGTCCATGCCATCGAGCCCCTTTCTACCACCAAAACCTCCACCTATTGTTTCATAAAACGTAAAAGGTTTACCAGTCCTAGGATCAATTCCTCCAAAACATACATTATTCATCGTACCTTGGCATGCTGCAGGAACTCTATCAGGAATAGCCTCACTTAGCGCTTTTAACAAGACATCAACAATTCTTTGGGAAGTTTCTACATTTCCACCCGAAACTGCCGCTGGAGGTTTCGCATTTACAATGGTTCCATCCGGCGCAAATACTTTAAGCGGTCGGTACGTTCCCTCGTTTGCCGGGATTGTAGGATCAGTTATTGCTCTAAGAACAAAATAAGAACATGAAAGGGTGACTGTGAATGGACAATTTACCGGGCCTCTCACCTGCTTATCCGTTCCAGAAAAGTCAAACTTCATTTTATCTTCAGAAATTTCAATTGTTACCTTTATTTTTACAGGTTTATCTTCAACTCCACTATCATCCATGTAATCTTCTGCACTATAACTCCCCTTTGGCAATTTTCTTATTTCCGATCTCATCCGCCGTTCTGAGTAATTTAAAATCTCATCTACAGCTTCTCTAAAAACACTTTCACCATATTTTTCAATTAATTTAAGAATGCGTTTTTCTCCAACCCTACTGGCTGCAACCTGTGCGTAGATATCGCCCATTCTCATTTTTGGTGTCCTAGAATTTGCAAGTATCATCTCCAAAATATCCTTACGAATTCTACCCTTTTCAAAAAGCTTAACTGGAGGTATTATGAGACCTTCCTCAAATATTTCAATCGCATCCCCCACCATTGATCCAGGGACCTTGCCTCCAATGTCTGAATGATGAGCACGACTAGCAGAAAATGCCACCAATCTCCTTTTATAAAAAACAGGCGATATAATTGTTAAATCGGGAAGATGCGTACCTCCGCGGTAGGGATCATTAAGTATTATCATATCTCCCTCATAAAGATCCCCTTCGAATTCTTTAATCGCCGTTTTAACTGCAACAGGCATTGCTCCGAGATGTACAGGTATATGTTCTGCTTGTGCAAGCATCCTTCCTTGCTCATCAAAAATTGCACAGCTGTGATCCATTCTCTCTTTTATATTTGCACTATAGGCAGCATTCCTTAGAATGATTCCCATCTCCTCAGATATGTATTCCAGCGCGTTCCTAATTATCTCTACAGTCACTAAATCTACCATCTTATTCCCCTCTACTAAGTAAGACATTTGAATAACTGTCAACCTTAGCTACCCATTCAGGATACACGACTATAGTGGAATCATATTGTTCTATAATGGCAGGACCAAAAACAACGCTTCCTTCTCTTAACCTATCCTTTAAATAAACTGGCGTTTCTAACCACTGTTCTTCATTTTCAAAATAGATAGTTCGTTTTTCTATCATAGCTTCTTCTATATTCTCCTCCAGTTTACATTCTTGCACTTTTAACTTTGGCTTCTCTGTAAGACCTACACATTCTATTCTTACATTAACAATCTCAACAGCTTCTTCCTCTATTTTATACCCATATGTTAAATGGTGTATCTCATGAAATCGCTTTTTCAATTCTTTTATCTCGTTTTTGTCAACCGGATTATTTACGGCAATACTAAGTTCATAACCTTGACTTTCATACCGCATATCTGCTGTTCGCCTAATAACTATCTGATCATCCAAAACACCTTCTGACCTTAAAATCTCTCTACCTTTCGTCTCCAATTCGCCAAATATAGTTTCCAATTCTACCGGATCAATTTCGTCAACTATTTTCCTTATAGAACGTACAAAGGTATGCTTAAAATCAGTAATAAGAAGGCCTACTGCTGAAAACATCCCTGGATATGCTGGCACAATAATTTTAGAAATTTCTAAATCCTCCGCAAGAGCACAAGCATGCATCGGCCCAGCCCCTCCAAAAGCAACCAGTACAAAGTCGCGTGGGTCAAGTCCCCGTTCAACAGTTACAATCCGCAAAACTTTACTCATAACAGTATTTGCTATTTTTATTGCACCTAAAGCAGCTTCTTCAACCTCTACACCTATTTTCGCCGAAATTTTATCTCTAAATGCCTTCTCTGAAAGTTCGCGGAAAACTTTCATCTTACCCCCAAGTAGATATTTCTGGTTTAATCGTCCGAGGATTAAATTAGCGTCTGTAATTGTTGGGTTTTCTCCTCCTTTTCCATAACATGCAGGTCCTGGATCAGCACCCGCACTAATGGGACCAACCCTAATAATTCCCCCTTTATCAACCCATATTATTGATCCTCCTCCCGCAGAAACCTCTGCTAGGTCAATAAAGGGGTATCTAACTGGATAACCACTTCCCTTAATTATTCTACCAGCGTGAACTTCACCACCAACTTCATATTCTGTTGTAATGAGGGGTGAACCGTTGATAACAGCGCCAGCTTTCGCAGTGGTGCCACCCATATCAAAACTGAGAACATTATTGATTCCCATTATTCTCCCATAATATGCTGCAGCAATAACACCAGCAGCCGGACCGCTTTCGATCACACTGACTGGAAGTTTCGCTGCAATGTTCGCGGAGGCAACACCACCATTACTCTGCATAATAAGAAGAGGCGCTTTTACGTCCAGTTTTCTTAGTCCTTCTTCAAGCTGTAAAAAGTATTTCTCGATAATTGGCAGAAGAAGTGCGTTTACAACTGTGGTACATGTTCTTTCATATTCTCGATGTTCAGGCGCAACTTCGCAGCTCAATGAGATGTAAACATCACGAAGCGTGCTGAGTAATAGTTTCTTTACTCTTAATTCGTGGATAGGGTTTAGATACGAGTGAAGGAAAGATATAGCAATGCTTTTTATTTCTTCTTCCTTTAATTTTTCAATGATCTTTTTAACATCATCTTCGTTAAGAGGTTCAATAACGTCTCCATTTGCATTTAAACGTTCAGAAACTTCAAAACGATACTTTTTCTCAACTAAAACACGAGGTTTAGAAGCAAAAAGGTCGTAAAGCCTCGGTCTACGCTGTCTTCCTATTTCTATTATATCTCTGAATCCCTTTGTTGTTATTAGAGCAACTTTAGGAAGTTCAAGGCCCACCTGCCCAAGTAAAGAATTCGTAGCTATAGTTGTTGCATGAATAACCGCTTTTATCTTAGGGGATCCGTAATGTTGAAGAAATTGTTCTACTGCTTTAATGACGCCTTTCTCAAGATTCTTCGGCGTTGAAGGCACCTTTATTATGGTAACTATTTTCCCAGTTCTAGAGTCCATAGCAATTAAATCTGTAAATGTTCCACCTACATCAATAGCAATACGATATTCCGCGTACATGTTTGCTCCGCACCACGACCTTTTAACCATAAAGACCGAGAATCTCGGTTCCCAACAACGGGCAGAGTAACTTAAGACGTGAAACCCGATAACATACAAGCGTTTATAACCGAAGATTATAACTATGAGTATTTAAATCTTCTAAGTCCGTTCTCTCCTCAAGGTAGCTTCATCAATTTTTGGTAATATTCAGCCACCTTGAGGGGTTCTCCCGTTCCATCTGGCTTTATAAGCCAGACTTCATCGGGGAGCGTTCGGGGGGAACGGAACTCCCCACATCCTGTCTTAAATATGTTAAGAGTTGCTACGACATCTCTATCAAACTTTAAGCTACATTTCTCGCATTTCAGTAGCCTCTGCCCATTTGGGTTTAGTTTCGACCCACATATTGGGCAGAGGCTTGAGGTTCTATAAGCTTTAACATAATTAATACTTAAACCATTCCATTTAGCCTTATACTCCACGAAGAACTGTAGTTTTTTGAAGTTCCACCTATTTAACCCTTCTCCTAAGATTTTTACTTTTTTTATTAACTGATTTTCGTATATGCCTCAGGTTTTCCATTACAATCTTAGCGTTATACTTTACAGCTTCAGAAACAATTATACTCGATATTTTATGCAGATAATCTCCAACCCTTCTTTTCTCCCTTCCAGAATACTTCCTCAAGATTTTTCTCATCTTCATCGGTTTCTTAGCAAGTTTTTCTGAATCCTCTCTCTTCTTAGAATGCTCATCATGTATTCTTTTCACCTTGTAGATATCCAATCTCACGGTCTTGATAACTTCTCCCCCCTCATCAAACAGCGAAAAAGTAACGTTTTTCTCATTAATGTCTAGCGTCATAACAGCTTCAATATTCTTGAACTCAACATTCTTCTTAAATGGGATTACGATAAAACCTTGCTTGATGATTAACTCACCAATATCAAGCCCCCCTCCCTTCCAAGTTTCAATAAATCCTTGCTGGTATTCTCCAACAATTAACTTAATCGTTATGTAACTTCTTGGAGCTGTAACTATCCTAATTTTATTACCTTCAAATTTAAACAACACTTCTTCAAGCTTTATGAAATTTCTCTTAATTTCTGGTCTGTCTTTATCAGTTAATCCCTTTTTCTTCCTCTTTCTAAAGTTCTTTAAAATTGCTGTAGCGATTTTACAAGCTGAATGACAGTAATGAGTGTGATACTTAGGATACCATTTCTGCTTCCATTCCTCATAAATTGCTTTTCTTAGCTTAGCGTAAGAGGTAATACCTATATCTAAAGCTTTATCGATGCAAAAATTCTAACATCTCTCTAAAATCCTTAAACAGTTCGTCGAGGTCTCCGTGATACTTGAACTTAACAGCTTTAATCACTTCCATTCTCCTTCAACTCCCTTTCAACAGTTTCTTTAAGCCTCTTTTATTTGATATAGCTTTTCCATAGCTAAACCCTACTATATTACTCAATATTACTTAACATTACTATTTACATCTAAAGACTACTTG
>Ga0180300_10000474_pt1 | contig 17627 bp, 19 predicted proteins | sample GuaBasSediGuay15_FD_121798 | JGI IMG/M metagenome (GOLD analysis project Ga0180300, IMG submission 121798) | Subseafloor sediment microbial communities from Guaymas Basin, Gulf of California, Mexico - Guay15, Core 4569-2, 21-24 cm | ecosystem: Environmental > Aquatic > Marine > Hydrothermal... | reverse complement strand
TATCCGGCATACTCGTCCATCACACACTGGCCCCGCGCATCCGTATTTGGGTTGCGGGGTTATGAACACATTACCAAAGAGAATACCGGGTATAACGAACTTCCCGCCATAAACCATGCCCACAAGCTCCCTTGACACCCTTCCGCTCAAAACATCAAGTGGGTGCCCCCAATCAGCAATCATTTTCTCCTTAACATTTGACGGAAGTTCCTCAAACCAACGCATGTAAGTGTCAGCGTCAACAAAGGCAACAGCGCCACCGCTTCTAACGATGTCGTCCACAGAGGTCCATCTAAACTCACTGATGGCCTTTCTTTCCATGAACATCCTCACGAACTCTTTTCCATCCTTCGGTAGGCGGTCGCCCACGTTATAACCCAACTCTTTTAACCTGTGTAGCAGTCTTGTCACACTTTCCGGTACGTCTAGTCCGAGACCAACAGCCAAACTTGCCTCGAGACCCTTACACGGCGGGTTTATGAGAATTATAGCAATTCTACGTTCTTCCGGCCTCTTGCGCCTGAGTTTTATCCACCTTTTAATTCTGCGAGCCAAATATTTTGCATGCTCCTCAAAAGCCTCGTAAACCCTGACGCCATCCGGACTTACTTTCGAGCCGGCCACGAATATAGGCTCTATTAGACCGTCCACCTCGGGCATTATGATCCGATAAACCTGAGTCAGATAGTCCACGCCTCTTTCGTCTCTGAGCCATTCTTCTACGCTTTGGTGGAATGAAACCACGGCGCTTATTATTGGCACACCGAGTTTCTTGAGTAACTGAACGCCGGATGCTACCTTAAACCGCTCCGAGGAGTTCTTGACCCGACGACCGTGGTCGAGGAGGAAGAAAGAGGTCAGGTTTATAACAATATCCACCACGGATTTTCCATCGATAAGGAAAAACTCCCTTATGGTATCCTCAGCGGTGGGAGTGTTAAGGAGAGCATCTTTGAAGCCGTATGTGAAAACGGGTACGACGCCCAGCCCCTCCCCCTCAAGGGCCATTACCAACGCTCTTATGTAGCCTAACTGCCCATATATGGCCTGATTCCTATAAAACAGGAGGCCAACCAGCGGTCTATCAGCATATGGGTAAGCTTTTAGGTATTCTCGAGTTGAGTTGAAGAACCCCAAATCGGGATGGAGTATACCGTGCCATGGCACCTCTTTTAACTCTGGCACCTCGACAGACAGGCCCACCTCTCTCAATATGAGATGTATAAGGGCTCTGAGATTCTCCTCGCCACCGGTCTTGTAAAAAGTCCAAGCCTTCGAAACAACAACCGGACTGGCTTTGGTCAGATGAGAACATGAATCGGAGAGGGCTATCACGAGTTTCGCATTACCCTTCTTTATAGCATCCTCCACGTCCTCGGGGAGTTCATTAGAGTAGATAAAAACAGCGTCCGAACGCCTTATAAAATCAACATGCTCCGAGCAGACCTTATCGCTTACAACAATGTATTCGAATCCGAAATCTCTCGCCTTCTCGGCCAACAGCTTGGAAAGCACACCTATGGTGAAGCCGCCATAACCGATTATGAAGGTTAGCCTCATGGTACCACCCCAATAGGCACAACTAGCAGATGCGGATTCGTCAGAATGGTAACCTCCACACCGTAAACCTCTCTAATGTTCTCCGGAGTGAGAACTTCACGTGGCGATCCGATGGCGAATATGCGTCCATCCTTAAGCATTATCATAATGTCCGAGAACCTGGAGGCCAAGTTAAGATCGTGTATCGCCATCACCACGGTCAGATTCTTTTCACGGGCCAAACGCCGAATGAGGTTGAGTATCTCTAACTGATGTCTTATATCGAGATTGCTGGTGGGCTCATCCAGAAGCAGAACCTCCGGCTCTTGGGCTAACGCCATGGCTATCAGTACTTTTTGCCTCTCTCCGCCACTCAACTCGTCGAAATAGCGATCCGAAAGATGTTCTATGCCTACAGCCTTCATGGCCTCCTCAACGGTCCTTATGTCTTTCTTGCTCAACACCCAACTCACATAGGGGCGTCTTCCGAGGGCCACCGTTTCAAATACGGTAAGCGGAAGGTGTAGTGGCGGCAGTTGGGGAACATGTCCCATCCGTCTCGCAAGCTTGATCTGCTTTATTTTCCGGATATCCATGCCATCTAGGAACACCACGCCGGCACTCGGCCTCACTATACCGTTGATACATTTCAGTAACGTGGTTTTGCCAGCCCCGTTGGGACCCACTATGGACGTTATCTTGCCACTTTCTAACTCGACACTGACACCGTCTAACGCCCGAATGCTACCATAACTTACGGTAATATCCCTCACCACAATTTTCACCGCCATATCTCTCGCCTCGTCCTAAGCAGTAAATGGACGAAGAGAGGAACCCCGAAAAATGCCGTCACAACTCCTACCGGGAGTTCGAGCGGCATCATGATGGTTCTCGCAACGAGGTCCGCTGTGGATAGGAGAAGTGCCCCAATAAGGGCGGAAGTTGGCATCAAAAACCTGTGGTCGGATCCCACAACCAATCTTGCGAGATGGGGCGCCATTAGGCCTATAAAGCCTATTGGCCCCGTCATACAGACAACTATGGATACCGCCAATGCGCTCAGACACGCGCATGCAACTCTCGTCATGGATGGATCCGTCCCTAGGCTTTTGGCGGCATCATCACCCATCATGAGCACGTTGAGATCCCATGCAAATTTGAAAAGCGGAATGCAGACGATAACCGCTAAAACCGTGTACCTGAGCCTGTGCCAACTAGCCTTACTTAGATCCCCCATGAGCCAGTACACCAACTCGGTTAACTCCCACTCCCGCGCCACGTACTGAAGAAGGGTCACCCCCGCAGAAAACATGTACATCACGGCAATACCGGCTAATATTACGGACTCGGCGGTCATCCCCCTGAGACGCGCAATCCCCAACGTTATGAACGTTGCCAGAAGTGCAAATACGAACGCGTTTGCCATGATCAAGTAGGCTCCCATTCCGACGATCCCTACCCCGAGGACTATTGCGAGTGCCGCACCGAAAGACGCACCGGAACTCACACCAAGAGTAAACGGACTGACTAGGGGGTTTCTCAAAGAACCCTGAAGCACCACCCCTGCTATCGCTAAGACCGCACCGGCCATCACCGCCATAAGTGCTCTTGGAAGTCGCAGGTACCAAATGACCGCCCACGCCACCGGGTTGACCTCATGATTTGGACTTAAACTGGCCAGTATGAGACCGAGAGGACTAACTGGCAGGACCCCCACACTCATGGAAATAAAAACAATGAGAGGGAGGGCTAGGACGAGTAACATGAGTACGAACACTCGCCTCTTACTCATGCGGGTATATCCAGATGCCAGCATACGGGATCCCCAGATTGTCCTCTAAGAAGTGTCTATGGAGTTCTTTGGGATCCAGATCCGCAAACAGGCTCGGGTAGAGTAATTTTGCTATGTAGGCAAGCTCCACCACGAGACCAAAGGAATCATGGAGCAGACCCGCGCAGATTATGTAAACACGCCCGTTTTTCACGGCATCTATCTGGTTCCATCCGGACCTGTTAACGATACTCTCCCAGATCTGCTTCAGTGGAGTATCATCGGTCGCATTGTAGGGATCGAACTTGCTGGTCGAGACGGCCTTGAGTATCACCTCAGGATTCTCATTTATCACGTCCTCAGACGTCACAACGGGATACGTGACAGGAGCATCGGCGTAAATGTTTATGCCCCCGGCAAGCCTGAGAATCTGATCCCACCCGCTACCAGGACCCACCGCCTTGAAGTCCGTGTAGGTCTCAAAGTACACCTTGACCTTGTTCTCCGGCGCCAATTCGCTCACGCGACTAGTAATGTTCTCGTAAACGCCCTTCCAGTAGTTTATCAGAGCCTCTGTCTCCTCTGTCCTGTTGAGCAAAAGCCCCAGTAGCTTTACTTCGGAGAACAGCGTCTCAATCTTATAAAGATCGAGACGAACAACCTTTATGCCGAAAGGCTCAAGTTTCTCCTCAAGATCCTCAGGCTTCGGCCACCTCACATACGTTATGACAATATCGGGCTTCACGGAAACTATGGCCTCTATGTTCGGACTGAAACTCGATCCCACCACCGTTACGTTTGGGGCCCATGGCTCGCTGGCCGCATACTTGGTTATTCCAACTATAACATCCTTAGCTCCTAAGGCAACAATAGTCATCGCCGCATCAGTTGTCAGCGCAACCACGCGCTTAACCGGCCATGGAACTGTAACGTATCTTCCAGCACTGTCCACAATCGTAATTGTCTGACGTGCAGAGACCGTAGGGGCCATCGTCGCCATATACCATGCGTAACCGGCCACAACGCTCACGGCGATGAGGGCAATTATGAGTACTCCCTCAAGGCGGGTCATCGCACTTCTGTAACACTTTTTGAACATTTAGTAACACCTAGGGGAACCTCACAACGGTGGCGCTTATAAACCTTTCGGGAAATAATTGCCCCAACGACTTCCGGAATTTTGTTTTAGGACCAAAATACAATCGAATAATCACTTTTCGCGAAGAAAAATGCCCTGAATGATTTTATTAATATTACAAGAGGCAATTACTGCAATAGTCATCATGCAAACAATAATTTGCCGAAGAACCTCGCAGAAGCTATTCTAGCATACCATCTTGAAATATTGCTACCGATTGATGATGGCGTGCTGATCGAAGTGAGAAGTAACATTTTCGGGAATTTTTTTGCCACTCAGTATAGATTTTTATACTCTCACTGCGAGTTAAATCTGGTGAATCGGATGAGTCAGATTATTCAGATCGGTAAGAAAAATGCGGTTTACTTGCCGAAGCACGTAGTCGAAAAACTCGATTTGAAAGAAGGCGATAAACTGATACTGGAAATTAGGGACGACACGCTGATACTGAAACCCATTAAAAAATTCTTACGTAAGCGAAGAATGTGGGCGAGTGTGAGCGTGGAGGAGATAGAAAGTGTCGGGGAGGAGATCTCGAGAGAAGTCCTCGAAGGCGGTGGTACTTGATACCTCCTATGTACTCCCGTTTTTGGGAATCGACGTTAAAGGGGTAAGCATGGATGACATTCTTGATATTTCGAGGAATGTGGAACTCTGTTTTCCAATGGTGCTATTCGCTGAAGTTTGCGGTGTAATGTTTAAGCAAGCGCGAAAACAGGGCCTAGATAACATACCAAAGGATGCTAAAGAGGGTTTAGAATCATTAGCTACTGGTATTGATGTAAGAATCCTTCCCCCAACAAGTGAAGACGTAGAAGTGGCGTATCAGGTGATAAGATCCGGTTGGACTGATATATTCGATGCTTTTGCGTATGCATCCGCCGCAACGCGTGGCGCGATCCTCCTCACTTTAGACGATAGTTTTAAGCGTTTTCTCAAAAAACACGGTTTTAGCCATCAACTCTTAAAGAGTCACGAGGAATTAATGCAACTAATGGTCGGAAAGGAACGATAAGGAGTCGAAACCGGAGCGCTGGCGGCATCTCTTTCAGAGTACCAGGGCGGTGTATGTTGTTGCTCGTGGCAAAGGTCAAGAATCAGAAGTGTGTGATCGGATGGTTTTTGCGGGAAAACGATTACCATGATATTGAGATGGGGGTATGGTGGTAGCCGTGGTGAACATCGAGCGGATAAGAAGATTAAGAGAAAGAATGTTATCGAAGAAGCCGAAGATATGCATAGAGAGGGCGAAGTACTACACCGAGTCCATGAAGAAGACCGAAGGGCAGCCAATGGTGATCAGACAAGCGCTCGCCCTCGCCAACGTGCTGGACAAAATCTCAGTTAACATTCTGCCGGACGAACTGATAGTCGGGACCATGGTGAGCGACCCTCCAGGCGCAATTGTATATCCCGAGGGAATAGGACTGAGCATTCTGCCCGAGGTTCCCGCGGTCAGAAACAGAAAACTATGTCCCTTGGATATAACTGATGAGGACGCGAAAATCCTGAAGGAGGAAATTGCACCGTACTGGATGAACAGAAATCTCCAAGCCTACGGAACATCGATAATGCCCAGGAAGACGAATGAACTCTTCTGGCTTGCGAGCATATTTGTGCTTACCGAGATTGCGGGCATCTCCCATGTCGCAATAAACTACCCCCGCCTTCTCAAAACGGGCTTCAAGGGAATACTCGAACTTGTGAGCGAAAAGATCAGAAAGTTTGAAGAAATGGAGGAATGCGGGCCGGAGGATATCGAGAAGGCCCAGTTCTACAAGGCGGCACGGATAGCAGCGGAGGCGGTCATCAGGTTCGGAAAGCGATATGCTGCAAAGGCGGAGGAGCTGGCAGATTCCGAAAAAGACGAGAGAAGAAAGGAGGAATTATTAGAGATTTCGAGAATATGTAAAAGGATCCCCGAGAATCCCCCCGAGACGTTCCATGAAGCGTTGCAATTTGTATGGCTGACACAGGTTGCGTTGCATCAGGAGAATTACGAGCAGGCAATTTCGATGGGCAGGGTGGATCAGTATCTCTATCCGTATTACGTGAGGGATATGGAACGAGGAATACTGGACAGAGATAAGGCGGTGGAACTCGTTGCATGCTTTCTGATAAAGGCGAACGAGTTAGTGCCTCTGTTTAACAGCATGGTGATGGAGTATTTTGCCGGACAGCCAACAAACATGTCGATAACACTTGGCGGTACGGATGAGAATGGAAACGACGCGGTCAACGAACTGACTTACGTTTTCTTGGATGCAGCGATGCTTGTACGGATGCGTCAGCCCAATATTCACGTGAGGGTGCACAAGAACACGTCACCAGAGTTTCTGAAGTATCTAGCAGAGTATATAAAGTCGGGAGTCAACAACATTGCGCTTTTCGGCGATGAGGTTATAATAAAGGCCCTGACGAGGCTGGGAGTTCCGGAAAAGGAAGCAAGAAACTATTCGACAATAGGATGTGTAGAATTCGCCCCCTTTGGCAACAGTTTCACATCTTCCGATGCTGCGCTCTTCAACATAGCGCTGTGCCTCGATTTAGCGCTACATAATGGGTATAGCGTTATGTTGAGGAGAAAACTGGGGCCGGAAACGGGAGATCCTCGCAATTTCAAGTCCATGGACGACGTGATAGAAGCCTTCCGAAAACAGGTGGCATATTTCGTGAAGCATATGTGTGTGGGATGCAACTGCCTAGAGATAGCAAATCAAGTCGTGAAACCCACACCACTACTGTCGTTATGCGTTGACGGGCCTCTCGAACAGGGAAAGGACATCACGCTCGGATCTGCAAAGTACAACTTCATAGGAGTGCAAATGGTAGGCCTCGCCGACGTTGCTGATTCGCTGGCCGCGATAGAAAAATTCGTCTTTAAGGAGAAGAAGATCACCATGGAAGAGTTAGTGGAGGCACTGAAGACGAACTTCAAGGACCGTGAGGATCTCAGGCAAATGCTTCTCAATGAAGGTCCGAAATACGGAAATGATGACGATGAGGCGGATAAATATGCGAAGTTGGTCGCGAAGATTTATAGTGAGGAGGTTATGAAACACAGGAACGTCAGAGGGGGAATCTTCATACCCGGCGCTTATCCTATGACAACGTTTGTCCCCTTCGGAAGGTTCGTCGGAGCACTGCCGAGTGGAAGAAGGGCGGGTGAGCCTCTCAGCAACGGCGTCAGCCCCGCATCCGGATCGGAGAGAAAGGGTCTGACGGCGTCCATGAGATCCGTTACGAAAATAGATTTCAGCATGTATCCCAATGGAGTGTCATACACTGTCACGATAACTCCAGACCTGTTTGCGGGAGACGAAGGTACCGAAAAACTCGCCGCGCTCATAAAGACGTACTTTGAGATGGGCGGAATGCACATGCACTTCAACGTCGTGGACGTAAATACACTGATAGAGGCTCAGAAGAACCCCGAAAGGTATAGAGATCTCGTCGTGAGAGTGGCGGGATGGAGCGCCTACTTCGTTGAATTGACAAAAGAGGTTCAGGATCAGATAATCCGGCGATACATGCGTAAGCTTTAAAGAGCGAACAAACACTGCCAAAAATCTTTTTGATCGCAAATAAAGATAAGTTGTGAATAGGAATTATTCGGCAGGAACAAAGTAGTATAGCGGCCTTCCGGGATCTACTTCTCTCACCACGAGTTTCAGTTTCATACCAACTTTAACCTTGCCCTTCGCCGCCTCCATAGGATCTACGTCAAGTAACCACGTTGATATCTTTACATCCTCGCGCACGAGTCTTCCTATCGCGAGAATGTACGGGTTGTACTTCTCAAATGACGCAGGCCTAACTACGACTATTGAGAAGGCCTCCAGCACGGCCTCATCACTGAGTTCTATCCACTCCATGTCGGAAGTCATGCATTGCGGGCAGTCCATCTGCGGCGGGAAGTAGACTTTGCCACACTTCTTGCACTTCGTCGTTATAACTTTTCCCTCCTTTAATGCCTCCCAGAACTTCGCAACCTTACCGTATGGCAAATTGTAAATCAGCGTGAGAGGCCTAGACCTGAAAGTTGGGGGCTTTTCCTTTTCTGCCATCGCCATCACCTCAATCCCTCTTCAATATCGTCACATAGCAGTAATGACCAGTTCCACCAACGTTATGAGCAAGCGCGTACCCATGCTTTATGTCCGCCTGGTTTGGTGCTTCTCCTCTTAGCTGCTCTACCAGGTGGAAGATCATCGACGTGCCTGTGGCCCCTATGGGGTGCCCCTTCGCCTTTAAGCCGCCGTCAACGTTCACTGGAATCTTTCCACCAATGTAGGACTGACCCTCCTCTATGAACTTTCCTCCTTCACCCTTCTTGCAGAAGCCGAGATCCTCATATGCCATTATTTCTGCGATCGTGAAACAATCATGCACATTCGCGACGTCTATCTGATCTGGTCCCACCTTGGCCTTCTTGTACGCCTTTTGAGCGGCGAGAACAGCTGCCCTTAGTCCAACATAACTGTCTCGCTTGCTGAGATTTGCTGTGCCACCAGCGGCCTCACATGCAGCAATCCAGATGGGAGTATCTGTCAACTTCTTTGCAACTTCTTCTGCTGCCAGTATCGCGGTTGCAGATCCATCGGTGATGGGGCAACAGTCCAGTAGCTTGAGAGGCCAGGCTATTGGTCTCGACTTGAGCACATCTTCGACAGTTATCTCTCTTCTGAATTGAGCATACTCGTTATTAACCGCATACTTGTGATTCTTTACTGCAACCATGGCAAGCTGTTCCTCGGTGGTTCCATACTTTGCCATATGGGCAGTTGCATGAAGCGCATAGTACGCGGGAAATGTGAACCCGAAGTTCTCAAACTCCCAGTAGTAGTAACCCGCTCGTCCGATAAGCTCAACCACGATCGGAGTATCCACCTCTCTCATTTTCTCTATACCAACAGCCATTGCAATGTCAACTTCACCGGACGCTATTGCATGATATGCAGTTCTGAGCGCAGCACTGCTGGTTGCGCATGCGGCTTCAACCCTTATGAGTGCAGCATCGCTCATTCCCGCATAATCAGCGATTACGACAGCAGGCAATCCTTCCTCTGACCACATTCCGGTGTTGCCGACAACTAGCATCTCTATGTCCTTTGGCGTAAGTCCTGCATCCTCCAGTGCCGGTTTCATGGACTCCCATGCCAATTCTGAGAACGTAACATCATTTCTGTCCCCGAACTTTGAGTGCCCGACACCGACAATTGCCACTTTCCGCATAATATCTCACCACTATGATTTGTTTGTATGTTGAATCGCTAGGATTAAAAACCTTCGGTCCGGGGTCTCTTAAATTCACAGTTCCGACACTCGGGCACCGCGTGCATCGATAATTGCCGGAGACTACGGAAAATCTGTAAGAAACATACATATGGCACGTGGATATTTTTCGAGCCATACAACCAGTTAAATAGAACATCACATTCTAAGAGAATATCTGAAGGCATGGAGGATGTTCTTAATGGATGGACTTATGGTTGCGATACTCTTCTTGATGCTAATGACTCAATTCTCGGTAATAACACTATCCGCTATCTCGATTGCGGTTACGGGGCCGCTGAACCTGATACAGGTCCTCATGTTGTGGTTCTTATCTCTCATCGTGGCAATAACAGCGGCTCATATTCCCTTTTACCTGATAGCAATGAAAGTAAAGAGGTTAAGGGAATTCTTTGAGAAACAGCGGGTGAAACTCGAGAAGATGCTCGGTCGTCACGGAACACTGCTCGCCATGGTAATGTTTTCAACAGTGGTCTGGCTCTACATAGCTGTCCCCGTGATGACGCTAATGGGGTTGCGCCGTAGCCACATATACCTCGCTGCAATGGCCGGAAATTGCATCTTTTTCCTTCCATTAATCTTATTTACTGGAACGTGTGCCAACTTATTTGATCCCATGATGACTGCCCTGATAGCTCTAACCGTTGCAACAGTAGCCACTATGGTCATATCGTATAAATTCAAATGAAGAGACAGTAACTCGGATGATGAGCCACGTAGGAGCAGACAGTCGGATGAAGAAGGCTCGGCGCTGACACGTGTAGTGCACCTATGGTCATTCACTGAACTTTGAATGACTTCTTTTTGAGATATCATTGACATGTAGTGGTTGATGCATCACACCACGGGCCAACTCTCCTTATAATATTGTAGTATAATTGTGATGTTAATCAGAGAGGTGACCATGAACGGAAAAATTCAAAAAGAATTCTCTGAAATTCGAATATTATTCGTTGACAAATGTCTTGCATCATCGAGAAACGACAAAACTTAGGTTTTTGTTACATTATGAAATTAATCATAGTCGCACAAGTTATTATAACGTACTACAACCTCACATATGGCGCCATCTAATCGGTGTATACGTCATCATTGCATAATATTTATTAGCGTACGTTCTTAGTGCTATCCGGGTGATATGATGGGGATGAAGTTAATATCAGTCAAGATCCCCGACGCCTACCTCGAGGGACTCGAGATACTCGTCAAAGTTAAGAAATTGTACCCTAACAGGAGCGAGGCGATACGAGTCGCAATTCGCGACCTCCTCAGAAGGGAACTATGGAAGGACGAGGGAAGAAATGTGTCCATTCCACCAGATTTGATGGCAGCACTGAAAGAAGACGTAGTTAAGGAAATAACTACCTAATAAGGTAAATTCTCACCCTTTCCTTCTTGATCTCATGCTCGTAACCTGCTTCCCGACACTACCTTTATTTTTTCTTACTGTTGTTCATCTACGGTGTTCTCGTTGTGGTTGCCCGTGCATTTTCTTTTGGAAACTAAGGGTATTTTGGGAACCTGCACAGGCTTTCCCCTCGGCGGCCCATCGGGGGGCCAATCATGCATATAAGAACACCAGATGCCTATCTTAAATATATCAGCTTTCAGGCCGATTCTTCCATCTTCTCCCTTAGACAAAAAACACCATTCTTAGCAATCTTCTGTCTATATGCACAAAGATGATGTTCCTGTCGATCTTGTTCGTATAAGCAATTTTGCACAGTAAAGAGTGGAAATCCACCGGATTAATAATTGTTCTCGAAAATTCCCATTAAGAATCCTCAATTCTCCTCTCGCAGATGGTTATTTTGACGATTACGTCGAACTTCAGGGGATCATATCACTTAGTATCACCCACAAGATCCCAGCGGAGTGAGGCAAAGAGAGTATTTACATTGATCGCGAAGACCTCTTCTCCGAATACGTCTCGGTACTTTAGTGTCAGAATCATTGAACCTGGGATTTTGTGGACGTTTCGGAAAGAAATTCCTCCTGAGTTTCCCCAATCCATTGCTCTTCCTGTCACCAATTGAGATAAATTTGGTATCTTTTCTATTGCGTATTCGAATTGTGATGGAGATTATGGGCTTCTGGCGAGTTCTCCAACTCTGGAAACTTTGCGGATGCTCATGTACCTCGACTTTTTATATTAGGCGGAGCCCGGCAAGATGGTACCTCTCCTGAGGAAGGAGAAGAAGGTCTACCTCACGGATCCCTTTATCGTCAGGATTCTGGAAAGATACGTTGTTGGCAGAAAGGTCGTGGATGAGAGCAGGATGACCGAACTTGTAACTTTCAACGTGCTGAGCTCTGCGGGGAGTGTGTACTTTGTCAAGAGAGACTCGGAAACTGACTTTATGATGGATCGGGAAATGATAGAGGTGAAGTGGAGGGAAAGGGTGGAGCCTCGCCGAGGTGTGCTAGTGCTATCGAAGAAGGAGTATGATCCTGAAAGCGCCTTGTACCATTGCCGTCGTTCCTCCTATGGTTCCTGAAAACGAGAGCGCAAAACCCTAAGGAGATCTTCCTTAAGCTTGAGGCGACGGATATATAATTCACCGTTATAAATGCAGATATATACGTGGGCGCAGGTTCAGATGTTAAGGTGAATGCAATGAAAGTGAAGATCCCGACTCTGCTCATGGGGACGAGTCCCTTCATAGGGGCGGGGCAATTTGGCTACAAGGCGTTCATTTACTACAGGCAGTTTTATCAGCAACCTGAGAACATGACCCGCCTCTTCATAAAGAGTTTCGAACTCGGAGTAAAGGCAGTACAGCTTCTCGCAGTTAAAACTGTGGAGGCGCTCGCCGAGGCGGTTAAGAGGTACGGAGAGAAGCCATTTGTTGTATATAGTACTGATCTTGTGGGGCTGGATCTGAAAAGAAGATTGGAGTGGCTGAATAAACTCGTGGAGACGGAGGTCGTCGCGATACATGCCGAGGTTGCAGATGTCAGGGACCTTGAGATAATTTCGAAGACCGTGAAGATAATCGAGGACTTCGGAGCGGTGCCGGGCGTTGCAACGCACGAGCCGGGCATCACTATAGAGTGGATAGAGCGGGAGAACGCTCCGGTCGAGGTCATACTGGCACCACTCAACAAAATCGGTTACGCAATGGAACCATCTTTCGAGAAAACTATAGAAGCGATCACGAAGTCCTCCAGGAAAATCATTGCGATAAAGCCCTTGGCCGCCGGAAAGTTAAAACCTGGGGAGGCGTTTGAGTTTGTGTACAAGTATGTTGACAGCGCGGCGGTTGGTGTGACATCGGAGGAGGAGATGCGAGAGACCTACACGGCGGCAATGGAGGCATACAGGAGACTTAGAAAGGGGTGACGGTGGGTCTTATTGGTCGAAGTGAAGGAGATCCCATGCAAGACTGTCCTGAGTAGGAGTAAGATTTACGGAGTAGATTATGCCATAAACCCCTATGTTGGGTGTATGCACGGGTGCCGATACTGTTACGCGAGGTTCATGGCAAAGTTTCATAACAGAGGCCCCAGCGAATGGGGCTCTTTCGTTTATGTGAAGATAAACGCGCCAAGAGTCCTAATGAAAGACCTGAGGTCCGCAAAGAGGGGGATCGTGTTGCTGAGTAGCGTGACGGATCCTTATCAACCAATTGAGGAAAAATATGGAATTACGCGCACAATTCTGGAGATTCTTGCAAGGAAGAATTTCCCTGTATCGATATTGACTAAATCATCACTCGTCGTACGTGATGTAGATGTGCTTAAACGATTCAACGAGGTCGAGGTCGGCTTCACGATCGTGACACTTGATGAGCGTGTGAGAATGGTGTTCGAGCCAGGCGCGGCTCCAGTAAGCAAGAGGTTGGATGCATTAAAGACTCTAAGTGACGAGAACATACCAACCTATGTATTCTTCGGACCGGTGCTACCCTTTCTCAGCGATCACGATCTCGAGGATTTCGTTAAAACAATGAAGGATGTTGGCGTGAGGGAAATAATGGTCGATAAGCTTAGAATTAAGTACGGCAACTGGGAGACTATCGCTTCCTCCCTGAGAGACCACTACCCTCACCTTCTTGAGAAGTATAGAAGGATACTCTTCGGAGATGACCGCGAGTACTTCGGAAACCTGAAAAAGAAAATTTCCCTTCTATGTCAAAAATATGGTATCATGTGCGATTTCTGTTACTGAGCGTGCTTCTCATGGATGAAAGAGAATTTATTGAGCAGGGGATCAGGAGACTCGAAGAGGCCGATAAATTGCTAAAAATAGCAATAGAGGTTCTCACAAAATATTACGGATATGATAAAGACCAGATTTCACAGAAAATTGTAGAGTCAGCCATGTTCCGAAAGATTATTAGGAAGATCTTCAGGAAGAAGATCCTCGGGGGAGGCTTGAACCGATGAACATGGTAGATCATCTTATTAATGTCTGCAGAGTGTTGAGCAAGAAAGGAATGAGGTATGCTGTTGTGGGGGGTATTGCTGCAATTCTGTTGGGCGTCCAGCGCACTACATTAGATATAGACATCTTGTTAGAGGTGGAAGATGCAAACGCTCTAATGGAAGTCGTCGATGAACTGACATCCGCAGGATATACTATCGATAAAAACGATGTTATGGTGGCTTTTGAAGAAAGAAGTCATTTTACCGTGCTACTCGAGGGTGGAAGATTCATTGATTTTAAAATAGCCAGTTCGGATATCGATATCTCCACAATAAGAAGGCGCAGATTTATTAATATCAGAGGAGAAGAAATTGCCATATCGCCACTTGAAGAGTTGATTGCTACAAAATTACGAATACTGGGCTCGCAGAAGGATGTTGAAGACGCACTCCACCTAATGTACCTTCATATCGATAAAATAGATTGGGAGTATCTCCGTAATCTGCTTAACGTCGATGTTTTCGAATATATTAATGATCTTATTGCGAGGATTGAGCAAGAGTTTAAGGAGGATGCATACATATTACGGAAAATGAGGGGATTGAAAAAGTTGAAAGGAAAAATTGAGGAGTGTCTGGGAAAATCTTGAGTCTTACTGTCACCTTGCCTCTTCTATTCCCTGAATGAAATTATCTATGCACTCGCCGAGCCTCCTTGTATATCCTCCCTCGAGAACTGCGAAAACCGGGAGCCCTAGTTCTCCTATCTTCCTTCCGATCTCCCTGTAGCACTCCACGCTCAATTTCATTCCGCCAAGGTCTCCCCTGAGGGTATCAAAACCTGCCGATACGGCAACTATTTCTATCTCGCTCAAATCTATACTGCTGAGGGCCTTTTCAAGGGTTTTAAGGTACAATTCATCCGTCGTTCCAAACGGAAGCGGGTAATTGTAGCAGTTGCCCTCGCTCCAGAGCCCGGTTCCGGGATATATTCCCCGAGTGTGTAATGAGACGTAAATGACGTCCTCGGATCCTTGGAAAATCTCCTGGGTTCCATTGCCATGATGTGTATCGATATCAAGTATTAGCGTCTTCTTACTCAACTTCTTGACAGCAATTGCAATATTGTTGAAATAACAGAATCCCAAGGTGGGGGCGCCTAGCGCAAGCCCATCTCTACCGGCATGATGACCCGGTGGGCGCATTAATGAAAACGCCAGCTCTCTGGAGGCTATTATTGCTCCTCCTACCGACAGAAGTGCATATTCGTAAATGTTCTTGTAGGCCGGAGTGTCTGGATCCCAGAAGTTGCCCCTCTTTATTCTCTCTATGTGGGCGGGTGTATGCACGAGCAGAAGATCTTCCTCTGATGCTGGCTTAGCCTCTATAAACTCATAGTTTCTGTCCTTAAGATATTCGTAGGCTAACCTGACTCTTTCGGGGTTCTCCGGGTGAAGTGGATCGCCGTACTCTAAGCATTTCTTTGAAAACACGATCTTCATATGCTCCTCTACGACCACCAAGTTTTTAGCTTTTTCGGTATTATTTCTCGATCACTTGCTGTGCGGCGCCTACAGACATGCAAATCGCGTACTTTATCCTAAAACTTGCGGATAGGATAGGATTATGAAAAATGCCGGGTTCTTTTCGAATTAGTCACAAGCCGATAGGAATGGTAATGATGATAACCTTAATGTTACGTAATGCACTCAAATTTTAAAAACTCATGTTATTAGCGCACGAGACATTCCATCGACGTTTCTTTACAACTCATCGTTCCGGAGCAGTGCTGGCCATGGCTCAATATAGCGGCATCCCTTCCGAGGTCAAAATTTTGATCATGGTCTCCGCACTCGGTTCTTTCTCGTACGGATGTACATCAGTATTTCTAAATATCTATCTCTACGATCTGGGCTTCACACCAACGCTTATAGGAATACTCGCAATGCTTTCCATGATATCCTCATCAATTTTAGGGATAATTTCCGGAATACTCGCAGACAAGTACGGAAAGCGGTTGATGGTGGTGGTCGGATGCGCACTTTGCACGTTTTCATTCCTGATATTCGCTGTAACGACGGATATTATGCTCATTTCGGCGGCGTCTCTTATTGGTGGCATCGGATCCGGAATATACTACACGTCTTGGAGCGCCCTCATTGCTGATAAGAGTCCAGGGGACATATTGGACAGGGTGTATAGCTTTTCTGCCTTCATTTCAGGAATTCTGACAAGTATAGGCACGCTTCTTGGCGCCCTACCAGATATTCTTTACTATTCGTTTGGATTTGGGAGAGTGGAATCGTACAAACCGTTATTTGTCATGACGGTTTTTCTATTTGCATCGGCAACTCTTCTAGGGGCAAGTGTTAGTGAAGGAAAGCTTAAAGAGCGCAGAGAAAAGTTACTACCTCAGAAATCTATGGATGTTATATCAAAGTTCGTCGTAGTGAACGTTCTGATAGGGTTCGGAGCCGGATTCATAATTCCGCTCTTTAACCTTTGGTACAAGCTGAAATTCGACGTGGGGCTTGGACTCATTAGCGTGGTCTTCTTCGTATCAAACATAACTCTATCCGTAAGCTACCTCTGTGCTCCCTTGCTTGCAAGGAAAATCGGTCTCGTCAACAGCATCGTCCTTACTCAGGGCACTGCAACAATGCTACTCGCAACGATCCCACTGTTGCCGGATCCAACAATTGTCGCTATAGTTTACATTGTCAGGACTCTGCTCATGAACATGTCGAACCCGCTTCTCTCAGCTTTATTAATGAATCTGACCGAGCCGGAGGAGCGGGGATCCGCATCTGGAATCGTGGGATCTGCGTGGAATATCCCCAACGCAATATCCCCAAGCCTAGGAGGGTTCTTAATGGAGCACGTGTCGTTGGCGTTGCCTTTTTACATCTGCGCGCTAAATTACACGGCCGCAATCTTGCTCTTTTACGCGTTTTTCAAAAAATATGAAAGTGATACTGACGGTATCAGATAAGTGTGGAAACCTCGGGAGCCTTCGTGGATCTTCTCTTAGCTGCTGCATATAGGGACATAAAGAATCCGAAAAGAAAAGCAAGTGCATACGCAATCTCGGAGTAAAAATATACATCACCGGGAATGATGCCTGCGAACTTCTGCACGAGAATCAAGCCCCCTAGGAGCACTATGGTGGCCCCTAGATTGTAAGTCTTGTCCAGAACTTGCCATATATGAAAAGAAAACGTTTGCGATCGATCTTCAGGCTGTTCGGCATAACATCATCCGGTATTCCGCCTATTGTGCTCTTTTCCTTAAGTAGGGCGGCTACTATTCTTTTGATCTTTACTACGAGAGATGTGTCCACGTTGCTGATGGTCATCTCGAATATTGCTCTTCGCATAATCTTAAATGCCTCCCCAAGCGTAAATATGGACTATTCACTAGGATGAATATTGCCGATACTTTCAACCATCATGGAAACCCCAACTTTTATAAACCCGGCTGGGAACATCGATCGTGGTGCCCGTGCTGATGACCGGG
>Ga0180300_10000472_pt1 | contig 17634 bp, 16 predicted proteins | sample GuaBasSediGuay15_FD_121798 | JGI IMG/M metagenome (GOLD analysis project Ga0180300, IMG submission 121798) | Subseafloor sediment microbial communities from Guaymas Basin, Gulf of California, Mexico - Guay15, Core 4569-2, 21-24 cm | ecosystem: Environmental > Aquatic > Marine > Hydrothermal... | reverse complement strand
GTTAAAAGAATGGATGGACAACATCAAAGAGAAGATTTCAAAGGCACAAGAATTGGAAAGAAGAAAAAACAATCTTGAAAGCGAGCTTGGAGTAAAGATAACGAGGTGAATCTGTTCTTTCTTTATCTTTAAACCGAATTATGCGCCCTCCACATTGAGATGATCGATTATAATGTTTCTCCTTCTTCTTGATGTTCATTGAATTAAACTCAGCGTGGAGATTCTAGCCGTATTCGAAAAGCGCATTTGCTGGCACCAGTTGCTAGACTTTCAATAAGTTCTGCTTTGACTTTTTTCTTAGTTACCGTACCGAACATGTATGCAAGCCAGTTGGTGAAGCATACTGAACACAGCCTGGGCGACAGCTTAACCATCTTCTTTTCAACAAGTGTGCATTCGCATCGTTCAGGTTTAAACTCGTAAATGACAGCATCATCATTTTCCTTCCAACATCCGCCACCCGGATCGCTGTCCAACAGCTCAATTAGGGAATCCAAATCGCGACCACTCAAGTCATAGCCATAGACTTCCAAGAAGATCTTACAGCAGTCTTCACCAGACTTCCTCAGAATCTTCTTAGCGGTCTCTTCATCCACCTCATTCAAGCCAGCCACCACACCCGTAATCCATGTTCGCAGAAACTCCTCACATCTGCCCGCATCCTTCACAAAGTCAGCATACGTGCGCTCATAAGGTACAAGCTCCTTCCTCACCATCTTTTCCACCTCCTAAGAAGTAAGTAATGTTAAGTCACTAATATTAATGATGGGTGGATTCCAGAGCGCTTTACACGTCCTAAAAGACTACTAACACCTTCACGATCAGACATAAGGTACTTGCTTACTAAGGCGTAAAACATGTGCGTTAACAGTGTTAACGGAAGTATCTCTTATTAGGTGGTGTGAGCTAGCGTAGCACATAGCTCGAACCGCTTTGCCCTACCTGAGGAAAGCGAGAGCTGAGAGGCTGGAGTGGAGCCATAGATACACGGCCAGCGCAGTAGCCACCTTCATCCTCTGCCTTATAGCAGCTGCTTTGGTGTTTCCAGCTTTCACGGTTCCAGAGGACTTTTTTCTCCATGTTTTGCTTGTTGCGTTCGCGTTTGGATTCGGCGTTGACAGCGCTGTCATCGAGGGTGCGGAATGGATATTCTCGAAAAAGACAGAGCCGTAGAGCGGGAAAAGAAGCTGCAGTTCAACGACATGAATGACGTTTTGGTTTACATAGCTGAAAAAATGGGGGCAATCGAAGAAGTCGGAAAGGCCACCAAGCAGGAGATAGTGTTGCTCCGCAAAGACTTCCTCAAGTTCATGAAATACATAATCGTTCTCGCCATCTTAGCCATCTGCGCGCTAGCCGGCGTCCGCCTAATCCTACCTTAAACTCATTACTTGTTCCTTCGTGTGGTGAGAATTCATGTTTCAAAGCCAAAGGAAGATTCTGCCTCTCATAGTATTGGTCTTAATAGCCCTAGCCACATGCGTAGCAGCCTTGTTAACCTCAGAGACGAGAATTCCAAGTGTAGGAACTGTCAAGACAGTGGGCGTTGAAGCCTTCTGGGATATTAACTGCACCAGCACAGTTACCGAAATAGACTGGGGATTGGTTGAACCCGGAGATTATGTAAATGCCACGATTTATCTTAGGAATAAAGGAAACGCGCCTATAACACTCTACCTTGATACAGAAAATTGGAGTCCATCGAACGCTTCCAACTACATAACTCTTAGCTGGGACTATGCGGGTCAGACAGTGGGTCCGGGAACAGTTCTGAAAGTGGGCTTGACCTTGACCGTCTCTTCTAACATAACGGGCATAATGAACTTTACCTTTGACATTATCATAGCTGGGATTGGATAATATATACACTCTTTGATAGGCAAACGATGGAATCACTATGAAAGTTTATCAATGGCCTTGTTCAAGTAATAGGTAGTTCCCGGGGGTGAAGTTGAGCACGAAACAGCTGATCCCACCGTCTGGATTGAGGGGAACCCGCATTATTCAGCTTCACCTTTCCCGACCTACTTAATCTAAGTCTCGTTTTCCGGAACCCTCTTTTTCTAGTTTTTTCTTCTCATACGCTATCCAAGGAGAAAAAATACTCTTTTCCTTTATTTGATCTTCGAAGAACTCCAATGACTCTATATCCTTTCGGATAAGCACCTTGAACGAGTCTGCAATACTAAACTCGGTATATTCTTCTAGTGTCGTTGGCAAGGGGGCTCTTGATTCAGGTACTAGACCGGCCGGTTTTTCGCCTTTTTCCGGTTTTTCTTCAAGCTCTAATTCTGAGACCATGTTCCCCCCTTCCACTCTGATCAGACCTGCAAACTCAAGTATCGAGGTGTATGCGCTTGCATAGCCGCTACGCATGGATGGTGACCATCGTTTTCCAAGCTTTCCTTCAATATCCCCAACTAACAAGAGGGGGTCTCTCGCTTCTCCCTTACTCATTCTCAAGAAACGAATTATCTCCGACCATAGAGGATTATTTAGAATAATTCTCTTCAGCAGTTCTTTGCATTCAGATTCTTGACCGTAGCTTAGAAAACGAGCATACTCCTCACCATCAGAAGTTAATTTATAGAGACCACGTTTTCCCGCCGATTCTGTAAGACCAACGTCCCTAGCCGCACTTAGTGATTGGCTCATATAAACGGGGTGAAGGTTCGCTCCCTTAGCCAAGTCCTTGTAGGTAGCGGGTTCCTTATATGCCCGTAAGGCGCGAACTGCGTGGTTAATTCCGTCGATGCCGACAGATGGAGTTGCTATCTTAGTCGTCCTCTCAATTTTTATTTTACTGTCAGTCAATCTTATCCCACCATTAATCCTTATCGTCTACAGGGACTAATAAGTTTTGTGCTTATTGAAAACCTTCATTGTCTATCGGCAACAATGAAATATTCGAAATACTCGAAGGAGCTTTTGAAATATCAGAAATCTAACTTATTTATTTATGTCTAGCTTGAGAGGTCATACAAAGCGCTGTAAGAAGTACCTGGAAAAGAATTGTATGGAGGAATTACAGGGGACTATAATCGACATCGAAACCATCGGAGAGTTCTTAGATTGTGATGGACTTGAGCGTTACAAGCAGATCAAACCAATCGTGGTCGGTTTCCTCGACTGTGACATGATAGAAATCTTGTATATTACTGAGGAGAGCGATCAAGATTTCGCAGGACTAAGATCAATCCTTAAAGCAAAGTTAAGCGAAGTGAACCATCCGTTTTATGCTTTTAACACAGAATTTGAGATGGGCGTCTTGTATTGGTTTTTGGGGGAAAAAGTGACGTTTGATAGAGACCTTATGCTAAAGGTCACTACAGCTTATGGCCAAACAGTTTGGGAATCCAAACGGTGTCTGGTGAAGGATCTTGGCATTCCTAACTTTGACGACCCTTTCTGGGATATAGGCTATAAGGTTCCTGAAGCGTGGGAGAACTTCCAAAATACGGGCAACTCGAGGTTTCTCTGGGAAATAATTCGCCACAACAGGGCGTGTCTCCTCAAGGAATACGAGATTCTGAGAAAGAGGAAAAAATGGCGCGAAGTCAATAAAACAATAATAGACTGGGCAAAATAAAATTAACCGAGGTTGAAGCCTTGCTAAGGCGTAGAGAAAGCTATAAGCAAATCGGAAATCAATTAATCGGCTGGCTAATGGACCACAACGGTGAAGGTTACCGGCCAGATTTCTTACGTTTTTCGGGTGTTAAACCCAACTCTTTGACTGATGTTCAAAGAAGATTAAAGGAAACGGGATTAATAGAGATCGAGCCTGATGGGAGGGTTTACCTTTACCGACTAACAAGCAAGGGTTACGAATACGGTAAAGCCCTTGAGGCGCAATTAATCGGCGAAAGATATGGCTTACCAGACTATGTTTCTGAATATCTTGAGAAAGCTCGCTCGAAAAGAGTTGTTCAGCTTTGGCCATTACAGGAGAACTATGTTAAGACAAGCTTTGGAAAGGACGAAGAGCTATTCGTTTGTGGGCCTCCTGCCTCCGGGAAAACGTTAATAGCTGAAATTGAAATGCTTAGAGAAATTAAGGAGAACTCCGGAAAGGCTCTCTACTGCACCCCCTTCAAAGCCCTAGATAGGCAGAAGGCAAAGGATTTCAGCAATTCTTTTGGCAAATTTGGCTACAAGGTTGAAACAACTGATGGCGATCATCCTTCAACTCCTCGAACGCTCAAAGAGGCAAAAATCATCGTCGCAACCTATGAAAGGGTTTTGATGGCTCTAAAGAATGAAGAAGAATGGCTTAAGGATTTAACACTTGTATGCGCTGATGAAATAACAATTCTGGATGAAGAGAACAGGGGAAGCAATATAGACATCGTCCTGACTTTGTTGAAACAAAAATACGGTGTAAGAGTTGTAACATTAAGTTCCTTAATAGGCAATCCCCGGCAAATAGCTGATTGGTTGCATGCCAAGCTAATAACTGAAAGAAAAGCTTTAGCAATCAAAGAGTATGTGGTATATCGAAAAGACGGAGAAGTCGTATTCTTAAGCGCTGACGGCTCCGACATAAAAGAACGCCTGAAAGACGAGGAAGATATTCTGACACACATCCTTTCACAAAATTTAGATAAAGGCGAAACAACGTTGATTTTCTTTCCAAGCAGGCAGAACACCGAACTTTTTGCACGTGTCCTTAGTGAAATCCATGCTAAACACCTATCGCAGCAGGATCGCAGTGTTTTAGAGGCTGAATCAGATGAAATAATTCGTTCAACCGAGGAAGAAACGCCACTTTTGCAGAAATTAGCCTCCGTATTGAAGTTTGGAGTCGCTTTTCATCATGCAGGTCTTCCTTTTGAAGCTAGGAAGAGAATTGAAGATTTGCTTGAGAAGAGACATCTTAAAACGGTCTGTGCGACCACCACTTTAAGTCACGGGATAGACTACCCCGTGGACAACGTAATAATCGCTTTCTTCTACACAGAGTCCAAAAGTTGGGAATTTGAAAGATATTCATATGTCCAACTTAAGGGAAGATCAGGAAGGCCCGACAAGAGTAAAGGTCCAGGACAGGTTTTCCTCTTAGCTCGAAACGAAGAAGAGGGCAGGGTTCTGTGGAACCGATATTTGTTTAACGTTAGTTTGGAAAGTATTACATCGGATACTTTGAAAAAGGAGAACATTGCAAAGCTTGTTTTGTTAGAGGCAAAAAAAGATTCAGGAACAAACGTAAAGGAAATTACTTCAATACTGATAGAAACCTTAGAGGTCAGTAACAAGTCCTTAGACTCAAAGACTGTTTCGGTGATTGTTCGTAAGGTTCTTTCAGACCTTAGAAAGTTTAAGCTTATTGAAGGTCGAAGAAAAATTAGAAACACGGAGTTAGGTGATGCTGTAAATAGTCTAACTCAGTCACCATACGATGCCCAATTTGTAATTCGTTTCATTGAAGGAAAAAAGAAGATCTCCGACTTCTTAATGTTATTTATTGCCTGTAGTATTGGTATTGCTAAGGATGTCCGGACTTTCAACATGACTGTGAAAGAAATGCGAAGCTTGCCATCGATTACGAGAAGATTAGGTATTTCTCTTTCGGGGGCCAGTCCCAATGCCTCGTTGAGACGTGCCTTGATTCTCGCTGAATATATCCAAGAAGAAAAAGTTGGAAACATAACTGATAGATATGCCTATTTTGACGACAATGATGTCTACGAGTTGAGTAAATATGCGTCTAGGTCCATGTCTGAAGTTGCTCGAATCGCAAAGAAGATTGGGCGTCTTGATATAGCTAAAAGAGCTGAACTCTTGGCTCAGAGGATAAGGTACGGCGTCAAGGAAGACCTAATTAAGTCTAAACTTGTGTTTCTGCCAGAAGTAGGTAGGGTAAGGGGAAGGCGTCTTTTCAATGCTGGATTTAGGAGCATAGAAGCTGTGGCCAAGGCCCTACGTCTAGCAATCATCGACGCAGCAAGAGTAGGAGCTGAAACAGCTATCAAGATTCAAGACGCTGCCAAAAGGGATATGAAACAATCGCGTCTTAGGTAGGACGCGAAAAGGTGTGTTGTTTATGGAAGCTTCATCTTTTAGTAGTCGTGTTAGGCGGATGGGTGCAATTCTTAGGGAAGGCGCAGCAGGGCAAATTTCGGACTACAGGCGCAAATTTTCTTCTACCAAGAGGCTCTTTGAGGACTTTCTGCAGAAGCTTATAGTTCAAGGTTTCAGTCATGACCAAGCATATGAAACGGCTAGAAAGTTCTTTGGTTCCCCGGTAGTGAAGTTTGCTGCTGTTGATGGAACCGAGTACACGAAACGGCTTTTCGATTTGGTGATATTCTTTGGAGGGGCCTATACGGCCAAGGGTGAAATTGAGTTTAAGAAGGGTGTCAAGCCTTCGGTGACATATTCTAATGAACTGTTGGAGGAAGGGTGCGGGATTTCAAGCTGCGTTCCAGTTTACATTAACGTGGTTCCAGAGATAGATCAGACCTTCTTTCGGGAAGAGGAACCTGGAGAGCTTTCTCTTTCAAGGCCGTTGGCGGATCAGGAGATTGTGGATAACTCTAAGATCGCTAATTGGATTATGACTTTTTCCGAGTACTTTCTTGCTTACAAATTGGCCACTGACTCGGAGGAGAACATCAAGATCCTCTTGTTGGATAGAGCTATTTCGGGAGAGGTAAGCTCTATAGTCTATGATACGGCTAAGAGAAGCTATTGGAGCACCAACTGCGCTATCTTGGGCTACGAGGTAGATGGGACCCCTATTGACGAGAATGACCTTTTCTTTGGTAGGCATAGGGTCCTGAACTCTGAGCTGGGACTTCCACCGGCCAGAGGAGACTACCTAAGGCACAGCATTCTCTTCTCACTTGAGCAAGAAGAGAATCCACTTGCTCTAAGTGAAATTCTTGATAGGCTTGGCTTAGAGGATGAGAAGAGAAGAGAGAGGGCGGAAAGGTATCTGAAGGGGCTGGTGAAGGAAGGTTTGATTTCGGACATGAGTGGAAGATACAGCTTGGCTCCTCGCTACAGGGACACGTGGAGGCGGCTACGGACCCTAGTAGAAACACTTGGAGATCAGCTTTTCCTTGAAGACGATGAAGCAACCGAGGGATTTGTGGGAAGTAAGATGACCATCGAGAAGGGTGGAAAGCAGCATTACCTAACCACTTTGGACATCGCCTTCCTCACCCTCTTCTGCCTCTACATGTTGCTGGAAGAGTGCTGGAAAAGAAGAGTGTTGCTAGTTGGGCTAACTAAGGACACATCGGCCCGGGACTTCAAGAGACATGTGGTCCCCATATTCCAAAGAAAAGGTTTGCTCAACATCAGCTTGATCCCCGAGGAGTTTGATAAGGTTCCTAACACGGACCGTATGTTGTTGCAGTCAGTGTCTCTCTTCAATCACGAAGAAATTAGTCTTCCTTGGAGCTTGGTGGAGTACGATTCAGCTTTTGTCACCATGGTTCCTGACCATGAGAGAGATCCGGACCATGTGAGAGGTGCCCGGAGAAACAGGATTAGGCTGGAGCGTCTATTCTTGAAGTCTTACATCCAGCTTTCTCAGGCCAACTACGACCCAAAACTGAGGAGCAACGTTTTGCTCATGGATCGGCTTGTATATCCTGAGTACGATTTGAAGGAGGAAAATAGGTTGCGTTTTGTACATCATTATGCAGGTGTGGAGGAGCCCTTGGAAGTTATATTCTACAAGAACAAAGATATGGTGAATGAGGTGCAGAACTTGGTTATGGTGACTCTTGAGGCTATGACCAGCCCCAGCATTCCAGAGGCCTTCGGCCATAACAAGCCATTGTTTGTGGCGGATAAGGTGGCCAAGTGGAACAACCGGATGATTCGTGGTGTGATCGACGCTACTAGGCATTGGATTATGACTAACCGAGATTTGAGGGATTTCGTGTTCTATATGACAACCTTTAGGGAGAGGAGGGCTAGGCTTGAAAGACTTAGAAGAGAAACTTAAGAGATACTTCACCGACTTCGACGGAAAGTTCAAGGCTAGGCTGAGCCGCGTGGTTCCCAGCGCGACCGTGGTTGACGAGAGACTGGGTACCAGTTCACCATACGTGTGTAGGGTGAAGGCGGAGTACAACAGGGACCTCCTAAGGCTGCTGGACGACGGCATGCTTCTGGCAGTACGTAACTTCAGGACCAAAGAGAGAGGTGAGACTAGGTATACTTTGATAGAGGTGGTGCGTTTCTGGCCTGAGCACTTTGGACTGAGAGGACTAAGGGACTACCAATATTACCCTTTGCAGTTTGAGGTTATTGAACGTTCTGTGGGTGATTGGGAAACCAACGACAAGTCCACCATGATGGTCCAGCTTACAGCCATTCCAATAAACTACGACCTCGTGCTAAAGCCTGGTGAAGACCCCTCTTTCGATCGGGGCTTCTCGTATCCTGTCGTAGGGGATCAGGTGTTTGTCCTAAGCAAGGAAATGATCAAGGACATGTATAACAAGGCTGTTCTAGAAGCCTTAGGGTTCGAGAGCAAGGAAACGTTTGAAAATCCTTGGAAGGACCCTAGGCTGGGAACCATCAAAATGTTTGAGGCCGCCGGAGAGGACATCCCGATTTACGTGGATTATGACTCATTGGTGCGCTACCATTTCGGCGTCTTCGCCTTCACCGGTGGAGGAAAAAGCAATCTCGTTTCTAACATTCTGCGTCGAATCCTCATCCATATCAAAGACACGAAGATCGTCATTTTCGACATAAGCTGCGAATACCCCTTCCTGCTCATGGACATGTTCACCCAGCCGAACATACCATCAAAAATAATCCTTGAGTCAAGGGCAGAAAAGGTGGAGGACCTGTACAACTCTGTGGTGAAACCCAAAAGGTATGAGGCAGATCCTAGGGTTCCAGAAGGGTTTAAGAAAATCCTAGATTTGGGAAGGGTTTCCTATTTACGGAGGGCAAGGATAACTCCGCCTAGCTTCTCAGAGTTCTTGGGTACTGTAGCAACTCTTAAGTCGGCTAACGCGAAGAACCCAAATTATGTTGAAGCTCTTGAGGAAGTTGAGAGACTCACTTTGGACTATATGCAGGCGCGTGGCTTCTTAGAAGATGATGAGATCGATCGGGATTTTGTGCAGAAGCTGGTTGACGCTATTCCTAAAATCCTTGAAGACTTCAAGATTCATCCCATGAGTGCCTTGCTTGGATGGTTCGAGTCTAGGAGCAAGATGTTCAGATACTTCGACCGGAAAGAAGAGGAAGAGGGTCTAGATGAGGGGTACACGCCGGAGATGATACAGGACCTTATTGAAGGCGACGTGAGGCTGATCTGCCTATCCATCAGCGACCCCCCCACTATCAAACAACTGGTCATGGACCTCACAGAGAACATTCTGCGCCAGAGGAAAGGGGAGTTCAAGGTGAAGCCCTACGTCCTCTTCGTTTGGGACGAGGCCCAAGAGTTTGTCGCCAGTCCCTCAGAGGTAAGCGGTGTCGACCGCCATTGCTCCGAGGCTGTAGAAAGGCTTCTGCGCCAAGGGAGGAAATACGGCCTAGGCGGGTGCATAGCTACCCAAAGAATCGCTCACCTAAACACCAGTGCCCTACAGCAGCTTCATACTTACTTCGTTAGCACCTTGCCCAGACCCTACGACAGAGGAGTAGTGAGTAACACCTTCATGATCGACAAAAACATCCTTGAGAAAACCCTAGAGTTCGCACCGGGTGAGTGGCTGCTCAGTAGTTATATTGCAACTGGCATGGAAAACGTACCTATCTTCATACGGGCAGACAATGCAGAAAACGAGCTTGAAAAGTTTCTAAGCAAAATCATGAGGTGATAGAGCATCTATGGATGCAATCGAGTAGACATTACAGCTTTTTTCGTGCGGGTCGTAACTCCCAAAGCAATTAGGAGGACTCACTCAACACAAAGAGGACGAAGCAAGTAGCGACATAATTCCCTCTGTATATATCACTTTTATCATAATAATAGTTCACCTGATAGAATTCCTCTCTAGACTCTAAGAATTCTGATATTCGCGTTTCAACTAGATCAAAAGCGCTTTTCAATCTCCAACTTTCATCTAAGTTTTCTACGTTGATAAGTACTAGAAACATACGATTGCTATTATCGAACCTTACAGGCCCCTGATTTTCGTACAACCATTTGGCCAGTCTCTGCGGATTGTTTAGCGCAAAGTTAATAGCCTCGGTAACATCGGTTGATCCATGTTCTCCTTCAACATATTCAATGAAGCCTTTCGGTAGGAAAGTGAGCTTCAAATCGAAAGGCAATTCTCTGATGAAAAAGTCAACAGCCTTAACCCGTCTCAAAGTTGGAATTACTTCCTCATGGTCAGTAAAAATGTTTCCAATTATTCTTTCAGTCCATTGATTGTACCATGACCATTTAACATAGTTTGAAACCATTGGTAATAGCCTTTGTTGGATTTGTTCCTCTAATTCACTAAGATTCTTAACTCTTCTCACGGTCCTCTGCAACATACTATCAACGTTCCCCAACCATACAGAGGATTGATAAGTTTGAAGCCTCTGCAACTCTTGTTTAATTACTTCCTCCTCTTGGCGTTCTTGTTGTCTTTGCAATTCGTATTTTTCTCGTATGTAAGAGTTAATACGTTCTTCAGATATTTCAGATAAAAAGAGACTTTTTCTTAACTCCCAAATTTCCCTACCATTTGTTTCAATTCCTTGTTCTTCGCATAACTCAACCAAATGGTCCTTTGCGAGTGATCTTACTTTAAGAAAACGGACTCCACCGTCCTCTCTTGTTATTCGAGCAGAATCTCCTCGCCTTTCATAAAGTCTGCGAAGGTTTGAAAAGTGTTCGGAGCGATCTGTGGATGTATGATCGGACATACCTAATTATTCTGTTCGCGCTCTTCTTATTTTCATATTACAATCTAATTACGTCTTAAGTACTTCTTCTCTTAGTATATTTCATGTGATCACCCAAGGAGATCACACGTGTCATCAATTAGCTACTCTTCGCCTTTTCTTTATCTCTGCAGCGATTTCTTTACCAGCTTCTGTCAAATCAAAGACTTTGCCACGTCTTAGCGACGGGGTAAGACATTTAATCAAGCCTTTCTTCACCAGGTCTGAAACGGTTGAACTAACATGGCTAAGATACAATCCTGTCTCCTCCGCTATCTCTGAAGGGGTCTTGGGTTTTTCATTTAGGGCTACAACAACCTTAATTCTATAGTTGCTCGCAATGGTGTAGCCGTATTTTTCCCAGTCCAATGGTGGTAGGCCTCTAGTAAGTGATTGGATAGTAAGTTTTAAATAATTAGATTACCAATTAGATACGATAAAGTTACGTTGGTCAACTCTTTTAAGTATCTTAAGATATTAAATTCCAAGTCAAGGAGGACAGGAACAACGTCAGATACGCCGACATCCAAGGATATTAAACCGATTTCCTCACCGATCAAAGCTAAGACGTACACGGGAATGTATGCAATGCATAAATATTGGGCAAAAAAAGCGTATAACGTCATAAACACTTTTATTGAAAATTTCACGGATAAGGGGGATATCGTTCTAGATCCGTTTGCTGGATGCGGTGTTACCGCATGTGAAGCATTAAAATTGAAGCGAAAAGCTATAGCAATCGATCTAAATCCGATAGCAACTTTCATCACAAGAATGACAGCCATCCCGGTCAATTTATTGGAGTTCAAGAAGACATTCGAAAAGATTTCACATGCCGTGAAAGACAAAATCAATTCTCTATATGTTACAGAGTGTCCAAAGTGTAATACGAAGGCAATTATAACTCATACGATATGGAAAGGTCCTTCACCCCAAAAAATCAGATTTTGGTGTCCGTATTGCAAGGCAGATTCTTGGAAAGCTCCCGCCCATATTGACATAGAGAAAATAAAAGAGATAGAGAAAATAGAAGTGCCACACTGGTACCCGAAGCAAACGTTGATTTGGAATACCCGCGTGAATGTAGACGAAAGCATGTCGGTCCCCGATTTATTCTCAAAAAGAAATCTAATTGCTCTTTCGATATTATACAATGAGATTCAAAAAATTCCTGAGGAACAGAAGGACATAAAAAACCTTATGAAGTTTGTGTTCACTTCCGCTTTGCCCCAGACGAGTAAGATGGTTTTTGTGATCAAAAGAAGAGGAAAAGTGGAAGGAAAAAGAAAAAACAAACAACCAGAAGTAGGGAGTTGGGTTGCAGGTTATTGGATACCATCAGAACATTTTGAAATCAATGTCTGGAGGTGTTTTTTAAATCGTTATAAAAGAGTTCTAAAGGGGAAAAAAGAGTCAAACGAAGGGATCGGCTATCACTACAAAGAAGCAGAGAATTTTGATGACCTCTTGAGAAATTCCTCGATTTATATTTTGACTCAATCAGCAACCAACTTACATAACATTCCAGATGAGTCAGTCGATTATGTTTTCACTGATCCTCCGCATGGTGATCGTTTGCCCTATCTTGAATTAAGCATTATGTGGAATTCGTGGCTTGGTTTTAATTCAGATTTTGACAATGAAATTGTAATAAGTAACAGTCCGCTAAGGAAAAAAACGATAGAAGATTATAGAAACAGAATGTATAAGGCTTTTATGGAGATATATAGAGTTCTGAAACCAAATAAGTACATGAGTGTCACCTTCAATAGTCGCCACGCTGAAGTTCTATATGCATTACTTACACCCTGTGCGGAAGCTGGATTTGAGCTAGTTAATGTTTTACCACTGCAAGCATCAGCGCCTTCAGTTATGCAAGACACGAGACTTGGTGCTCTAAGAGGAGATCTGATAATAACATTCTGGAAGCCTATAGTAAGGAGGAGTTATGATAGATTATCCAAAAATGATTTTGAGATTTTGGTTAAAAAAACCGTTGAGGAGGTAATGTCAAAAAGAGGAATAACTATGAACCAAATTCTACGCGAAATCATTATGGTATTACTCGAAAACAGAGTTCTTCTCTCAAAAGAAGAGACGTTTAAGATCCTACGGAAGTATTTTGTGATAGAGGAAGAGAATGGGAGATTGAAAAGAATAGAACGTAGGTAGCCATCAGTCTTATCAAAGAAATGTTAATACGGCTCTTCCCATATTCCTATGGTAAGCCTTAGAAACATGAGATATCGATGGAATGGAAAGTGAGAAGATTAAAGTACAACATAGTGAGTATTATCGCCTCATTGAAATTGGACTTGGAGATTGACCTTATCAAACTTCGCGAGTTTTTGCATGTCAGAAATTACTCCCGTCAGCCCCATTTTCTGGCATTTCGGTTGCCTCAGATAAAATCTACGATCTTAATTTATAAAAGGGGAACAATAACCTTTGCTGGTCTCAAGCGTTTCAGCGATCTCAGCAAAGTTAAGCAAGCAGTTTTGTCAAAATTGAGGGAATTTGGCCTCACTGTACCATCACATCCATCCCTGAGGATTGGGAATATTGTCGCAATAGCAGATGCTGGAAAACGATTAGACATTGAAGGATTATCCAAAAGTAGAGAGACTAAACAAATGGAATACAATCCTGAAATTTTCCCTGGCTTAATATACCGTAAGCCAGAATCAACTCTGGTACTGATAGTCTTTGGAAGCGGAAAGATTGTATTGACAGGGGCTAAATCAGTTTCCGATATCAAGGATGGACTATCTGAAATTCAAAAACTGTTTTCTCCCGTTTATGAAACAAATTGGAGTCCAAACACAAGCGGTGATGCAGATTGAAAAAAGGTTTGGCTGAAACATGCTATTTGTTCTTTTCTGTACTTAAGAACCCCCTAAGGATTGCTATCTTAGAGCTTCTGCTTAAGGAACCTCTAAATGTCGGTGAAATCTCGACTGAACTCAACATAGAGCGCAGTATTATTTCACATCACCTTAGAATTTTGTTAAGGTGCAAATTCGTATTTGTTAAGCGAAAATGGAGGGAACGTATCTATTCAGTCAACAAGGAGACGGTAGAACCACTCCTTGAATTGATCGATCTTCATGCTAAGAGGTTTGGCGCACTGAATAGCAGATAGAATATCAGATAGAGAACCATTACGCTTTGATCGGTCTGGTTTTCGAATATAACCGTCAATTGAATCAATGTATTCTGTTTATTTTCAACTGACACACCTAGATCGCGCGATTGACATAAAAGTTCGCTTCACTTATACTCAGGCGTTCTTTAATTTCTTAGTTAATTATGGCGTTCGAATTTGTTTAAAAACCTCGTAGGCTCTCGATATTCTCAGCCATATATCTTGACAGTTTGGGATACCATTAATTCATTACGGTTGGGAGACTTAATAGAGGTTGAGTGGTTAGACGCCAGCAAATCAACAGGACGCCTCGAACATACCCATGCAAAGTTTGACCCCCCGATACGATCAGTCGGCTATTTCCTAGACATAAAAGGCAAGCGCACAAAGCAACGTATCCCTATCATTTTCATTTCCAAGCGCTTCGCATGAAGCTTGATAGGGCCCATCTGTGGCCTCTTTTCTCAGCTACCGACTTTCCCAGTTCCTTCTTAAGCCTCTTGTTCATACGTTGTATCCTACGCGTGACATCCCAGCGCCTCAGCCCATACCTAGACAAATCCTTCGCAATGATAGAAGGCAAAATACCCCCGTCATCCGCCTGGACCAAACGCTCAATGATTTCGACATCTACCTCATCTTGACAAGCAACCTTCTGAATGTAACCGGGCTTGAAACTCATCCACTCACGTAAACCGGCCATCATGGTACGTGTTCTAAGGTCAATTTCGTCGATTTTTTGTTCCAGACGGCCTATCCGCTGAATGAATATACTTGAGGTGGCCGACCTTCTCAGCTCTGGTGCGACGCTTTTTCCGCTTTTTCTGTGCGGGGTTTTTCGGTTTTCCTTGCACGGAATGCACGCTTTTGAATCTCCCGGAACATTCCTTAAGGGAGTTTCTAAGCGTTTTTCATTGGACTCGTATAATCCGGACAAGTTGCTGTTAACGTTAATTAACGGAAAAACCTCTGAATGAAGTTAAGCCTACCGGCACTTGCGCCAGCGCTGGTAATCGAGAAACCTCGAATCACAACCCATTGGCCGAGCAACCTCAACATTTCAGTCAGAAACCGACCACCGATTACTATCAAAATTCCAGCAACAAATTGAGCTACGAGCAATGATGGAAGCTTAGATACTGCAAAGTTGAAGCTGACACCAAGATTTGAAGCGCCTTTCTCTATTTGGTCAGAAGCATTTTTGATGACAACTCCAGTGGTCGTGGTGCCTACAATCCACAACACGAGACCCGACAAAATACCTATCACAATGATCATTGAAATGAGAGCAAAAAACCATGCGATCAGTTCTTCATAAGAAGCCGTCGCGCCTGGAGGTGTTGGTATAGGAAAAGACGAGGTTATCGCGTAAGTACATACACCTATTATTATTCCTGAAATTAGAAAGGGCAAGAAAAACTGCAAAAATTTGGAAAGGTAAAGGTTGAACGTCAGCGAAAGGATTTCACCGACAGACAATTCCCGGGAAGGCTTTCCAACATTCAACCTATCGCACTCATCTTCAATATTTCACGAAATTTGTATTTAAATACACACGCATCTGAGCTAAACTGTAAAAGGGGGGAATAGAGACTTTCAGCAGAGACCCTCGGATATCGTGTCGCAGAGGTCTTGGATGACGGAAGAGGTCATTATGGTTAGCAGAAGTGAGCTGTGTTGGCTTTCGTTTACTCTTTCAAGTCGACCCATATTAGGTCTGCGTCACGCTCAACCCTAGTCTTCAGCTCCTCGAAGGAAATGAGCTCCGCCTCAAAATCCTTAACGAGGCTCGGATAGAACTTTCGAGCGAACTCCATGAAATCCTCCTTGGTAACGCCGCTGATGACCCTACTCCCCCTTCTTCTCTTCGGCCTAGGTCTTAGAGCCTCCTCCTCTGCAACCTCTTCAGCTTCCCCAACTTCTACAGCTTCGGTCTCTTCTTCCTCTACCTCTGAAGACGCAATTTTAGCCATGATTTTCACCGAAAAAACTTGGTATCCCTTAATTAAAAGGATTTCCATCGAAATAGGACTGTTTGAAGGTCTAACTGTCTTACGGACTTAATTTATGCCTTAGTTTTGAAAAAGGGAGGATTTGAGTGGCGCTCACCATCAAGGAGGAGTGAGAGACTTCGATCGATGAGCGCAAGGTAAGCGTTGAAGCATTTCCAAGTAGCGATTTCGTCCGCGGACGAAAAGGCGTCGATAATTCGTTAGAATTCATCGGCAACCGTTTCGCTGAATTAAGCCTTTCCTCCCTTCCTAGGGCATAATCGATTATGCGTTTTTTAATGTCCTTTGGCAAATCCGAGGCTATTTTGAGGTAATACCACTTTCTGAGTGGTAGGCGCCTACCATTTTCTCACCGGTGAGAATTTTCGTTGGGCAAAACAACAACCTCGGATTGTTAAAATTTGAGGAGTAAAACATACCGATTAAGTTGCCTTAAACAACATTTCCCAAGCGGATAGAATATTTGAAATTAAAACTCTGAAACGCCTGAAACATGGTCAGAACGTTGACCTCAGATATCCTGAAGGGGATTGTCTAAACGGGTAAGCGCCTAAATAGTTATAGTAGAGAGCAGTTCGTGCTACAATGATCGATCGATACAATGAGGCTTTAGAGCCCATTAGCGCGCGAACAAAAACACAGAATATAAACGTGTATGTGACCTAACGCTCGCAAAGTCTATGAATTACGCTTATAATGTTCGTTTGCGCGCATGCTTTTTCCAGAACTTTCTTATTTGTTCAGCGCAGTCGATCGGGCTTCGTACAATTTTCATTTCCTTCTGGTAGTAGCTTGGGAGTTGTTTTTTGATGCTTGGGCGAGTGACTCGCTCATCTAAGATCGCCATACATCCTTTGTCCGTAGCTGATCGGTGGACCCGTCCACAAGTTTGAATCAGGCGGAGTATTGCAGGTGTTAGGTAGGCGTAGGTTCTGCCTTTTCCTGGAAACTGGTGACTGAGGTAGTTTATCAGGGCCTTTTGATAAACGGTCCAAGTTGCATAGGGTAGGCCCACGGCTACCACGCATGTTAAGAGGTTGCCCGGATAGTCTATTCCCTCGCTGAACTTTCCACCCATAACCCCAAACAACACGTTATCAGCTGACCTGGTTAGCTGCCCTATCACCTCTCCTCTCCTAGTCTTACGTTGTTCTACAATCTCGTGTCTGTGGGTTTTGATCAGTGGCAGAATAGTGTGCATTAGTTCGTAGCTTGTGAAGAAGACGGCCATGTTGCCCTCGTTCGCCTCCGAAATGGCTTCAATGTAGTCTCTCCACTTCTCAAGCATCTTGCCAGTCCTCTTTTCAAACCTTGAAGACACGTCCTCCGCGGCTAAAATCAGTCTGTTCTCAGGCGGGAAGGGGGAATCAAACTCTTGGAGGTGGGCGCCATTGTGGTCGTAGAGCATCAGATCTCTGTAGACTTTTGGTGGGGAGAGGAAACCGCTCATCAGGATGCTTCCCCGCGCCTGCCGCAAAACAGGATCTGTTATCTCCCTTCCGTCGAAGCTTCTGACCTCTAAAACGATTCTGTCCCTCCAGTCCCTCCGAATCAAGTGGATATACTGGGCTCCAACTTTTTCGAAGAAGTTCTCCATAAACTCGCCAACCCGGTGAT
>Ga0180300_10000471_pt1 | contig 17645 bp, 24 predicted proteins | sample GuaBasSediGuay15_FD_121798 | JGI IMG/M metagenome (GOLD analysis project Ga0180300, IMG submission 121798) | Subseafloor sediment microbial communities from Guaymas Basin, Gulf of California, Mexico - Guay15, Core 4569-2, 21-24 cm | ecosystem: Environmental > Aquatic > Marine > Hydrothermal... | reverse complement strand
CTTCTTTTATTTCTATATTGTTGCTGATGGAGAAATGTTCTACTTCCATCATCAATTTTTCCTCATTTTTTGTTGCAGTATCAAAAACACCAACTGCTGGAATAACTAGTAACAACACAACAACCAGCACGACAAATTTTTTCATGATTCTAAATCTGTTTCTGTTTAAATTTTTAATGCAAAAAGAAGAGAGGTGGAGCATATTGTTTGCTAATCCATATTCTTTATGATTTCCTCAGCCATTTCAAGTGTGGATGCATTTCCTCCCATATCGTATGTTCTTACCTTGCCCTCCTTTATCGTCTTTGCTATGCCATTTTCGAGCCTCCCCGCCAGTTTCTTTTCTCCGAGCCAGTCAAGCATCATTTTAACGGAGCGCAGCATGGCTATTGGGTTGACAACATATTTTCCAGCATATTTTGGAGCTGAGCCGTGAACTGGTTCAAAAATAGCATAGTCATCGCCAATGTTTCCTCCGCATGCAAAGCCCAGCCCGCCAACGAGCTGTGCAGCCAGATCAGAGATGATGTCGCCAAACATGTTTGATGATACAAGAACATCATAGCGTTCTGGATTTTTGATGAGCCACATTGCCATTGCATCTATGTTGGCTTCCATGTATTCAATGCCTTTATACTTGGGTGCAAGCTTTCTTGCTTCTTCAATCATCATTCCAGATGTTTCTCTGATAACGTTTGGCTTTTCCACCACAGTTACACTCTTCCTGTTATTTTCCTTTGCATAGTCAAAGGCTTTTTTCACAATACGATGACATCCTTTTCTTGTGAATATTCGCAATGAAATTGCCATTTCGTCACTTGGCACATCTTTGAACTTTTGCATATTTGGATGAATTTCCAGCGCTTTCCTAACTTCTTCTGGAACCGGATAAAATTCCACACCTGAATACAAGCCCTGGGTATTCTCTCTGAAAATAACCAAATCTATATTGTCCCTGTAATTCAATGGATTGCCTTCATATGCCTTGCATGGGCGAACATTTGCATATAAATCAAAGAGCTGACGAAGCTTTACTATGGGGCTGAAGTATTCAACCTTTCCTCTTAGGTATTCAGGCAATTCTTCTTCTGCTTCTTTCTTTGGCTTTGATGTTATTGCCCCAAATAATGCACAGTCTGTCTCTTTTAGCAACTCTATAGTGCGCTCTGGCAGTGGGTTTCCCTCTTTTTTCCAGAATTCCCAGCCTATATCGCCATATACATATTCTGCATCTAGTTCCAGAGCATTCAGAACTATCTGAGCTGCTTCCATAACATCCTTACCAATACCATCTCCTGGTAGCATTGCAATTTTATATTTCATTTTAAAGCCCTCCTTTTCATATATTCAATAAGTCCGCCTGATTTAATAATTTCTGAAAGGAAAGGTGGCAGAGGTTTTATTTTTAATGTTATGTCTTTACTTAAATTCTTTATCTCCCCCTTTTCTGTATCGATTTCAATTTCATCTCCGTCATCAATTTTATCAGCATCCTTACATTCTATTGCCAGCAATCCTTGATTAATGGCGTTTCTGAAGAATATTCTTGCAAATGATTTTGCTATAATTGCTTCCACACCAGCATATTTCAAGCATGTTGCCGCCTGCTCCCTGGATGAGCCGCAACCAAAATTCTTGCCAGCAACTATTATTTTCGCTTCCTTCACTTTCTCATGAAAATTTTCATCTAAGTCTTCCATTGCATGCTTTGCCATTTCCTCAGCATCAACAATTTCAAGATATCTTCCTGGAAATATCACATCTGTGTTTATATCATCCCCATATTTTATTACCTTGCTTCTTATCAGCATTTAAGGAGAAATACAAAAGAATTTAAAATGTTTGCTAGTGGCGAAATCCGGTGTGTTTCGCTTGAGCCAAGGCAAATCTTATAAACATCAGTTTTATATATGGCTTCATATATTTGGGTAAAAGTCTTAGGTGTAAAAGATGGCACAGCATAGTAAGCCAAGGAGAGGTTCGCATGCATATTCACCTCGCAAAAGAGCTAGACGTGAGACTCCTCGCATCAAGGCATGGCCTTCTGATGGAGATAAACCAGCATTGCAGGGGTTTGCAGGCTATAAAGCAGGAATGACTCATGTACTCGTTGTTGATTATCGCCCTACTTCCACAACTTCTGGCCAGGAAGTTTTTGTGCCCGTTACAGTGCTTGAAGCACCTCCAATGAAAATAGCAGCTATCCGTTTCTATGAATACACACCATATGGCCTAAAAACAAAGACAGAAATATGGGCAGATGGCATAGAGGAACTGGCAGAAAGGATACCGCTGCCAAAGAAAAAGAAGGAGAAGAGCATCGATAACTTTGATGAGATAAGGGTTCTTGCATATACAGAGCCGTGGAGAATAACAGGCGTGCCAAAGAAGGTTCCAGATTTAATGGAGATAAGGATAGGGGGCGGCGACTTGCAGCAGCGCTATGAATATGCTCAAAGTATATTGGGCAAGGAGATAAGTGTAAAGGATGTTTTCAGTGAGGGAGAAATGATTGATGTTATAGCAGTTACAAAGGGAAAAGGTTTTCAGGGAGCGGTTAAAAGATGGGGAGTCAAGCTGCTTCATCACAAAAACAGAAAGCATCGCCGTATGATTGGAACCCTTGGCCCATGGCTTTCATGGGTTCGCCCAAATGTGCCGCAAGCTGGACAGACTGGTTATCATAAAAGAACGGAGTATAATAAAAGAATTTTGAAGATTGGAGAGAATGGGGAGGAAATCACACCAGCTGGAGGCTTTCCTCATTATGGCATAGTCAGAAATGAATATGTTGTGTTGCACGGAAGCATTCCCGGAAGTGTTAAGCGTCTTATAAGAATGCGCCCAGCAGTCAGATATTTGAGGGGTGTGAAGGTAGAGAAGCCTGAAATAACATACATATCTACTACAAGTAAGCAGGGTGTGTAAATGGCAAAGGTGTATAGTTTAACTGGGAAGGTTATAAAAGAAATCGAATTGCCTGCATGCTTTAGCGTGGAGTACAGGCCAGATTTGATAATAAAAGCAGTTAATATAATGCGTGCTAATCGCCGCCAGCCATATGGAGCAAAGAAAGATGCAGGTCATTATGTTGCATGGTCATTTGGGCCAGGAAGAGGAATGGCTAGAGTACCTCGCTTGCCTAGTGGAAGAGCAGCAATGGCTCCTGGAACAGTTAAAGGCAGGAGAGCACATCCTCCAAAAGTTGAAAAAATATGGGAGAGGAAGATAAACAGGAAGGAAATGTTGTTGGCAAGGTTATCTGCCTTATCTGCCACTGTTGATGAAGAACTTGTTAGACAACGCGGCCATAAATTTAGTGCTGAGTTGCCAATCATTGTAGAAAATAAATTTGAAAAGTTGAAGAAAGCCAAAGATGTTTTGAAAGTACTAAAAAAATTAGGGCTTATTGATGATATAGAAAGAGCTAAAGAAGGAAAGCATGTGAGGGCAGGAAAGGGTAAAATGAGGGGAAGGAAATACAAAAAGCCAAAGTCATTGCTCATCATTGCATCAAATGTGGAAAATATTAAAAAAGCCGCTGGCAATTTACCTGGTGTGGATGTGATCACGCCTGATGAAATAAATGTTGAATATCTTGCTCCCGGCGGACATGCTGGAAGACTTACTTTATATACTTTAAACGCTGTGAAAAAAATAGGTGAGAAATATGGATCCATATGATATAATAGAGCACCCTTACGTTACAGAAAAAACATTAATGCTAATTGAAAAAAATAATGCTTTGCAGTTCGTAGTTAAAATGGATGCCAACAAGAAGATGATTAAGGAGGCGGTGGAGAGAATATTCGAAGTAAAGGTTGAAAAGGTTACAACCCGCATAACAAAGAAAGGCAAAATCGCAACAGTTAAATTGACTCCAGAATATAAAGCTGAGGATATAGGAATGAGAATAGGTATATTCTGAGGTGTAAAAATGGGAAAGAGATTAAGACACCAAAGGCGCGGCTCCGGAAACCCTCCATATACAAGCCCTTCATTTAAGCATAAGGGGCCAGTAGGCTATCCAAAGCTCGGAGAATATGAAGGGGTAGTTGAGAATATAATTCATAATCCAGGCTCTACTACTCCAATGGCGATTGTAAGGCTTGAGAATGGGCAGGTAGCCAAATTAATTGCATATGAAGGAATGATGGTTGGAGAAAAAATAAAATTCACAAGGGAAAGCATAGTAAAGCCTGGAAATGTTTTACCCCTTGCTTCCATTCCCCAGGGAGCTCCCGTTTTTAACATTGAAGGAGAGCCGGGAGATGGAGGAAAATATGTGAGGGCTGCAGGAACATATGCAGTCATTATTTCTCATGAAAAGGATGGAGTTATAGTTAAGCTTCCTTCAGGCAAGCATAAAAAATTCATGCCAGATTGTAGGGCCACCATCGGTTTGCCAGCAGGAGGAGGAAGGGATGAAAAACCATTTGTCAAAGCTGGAAAGAGGTATCATGCCACAAGGGCAAGAGCAAAATTGTGGCCAATTACAAGCGGTGTCGCCATGAATCCTGTAGATCATCCTCATGGAGGAGGCAGCCATCAGCATGTTGGCAGGCCCAAGACAGTAGCAAGAGGAGCACCTCCTGGCAGAAAGGTTGGCTCTATAGCTGCTCGCAGGACAGGTAAGAGGTGAGGAAATGGTAAAAAGGAGTAAGAGGAGAAGGAAGATTGAAATTACAAGCAAAAAAGAATTTACATATCGTGGCTTAACTTTCGAAGAGCTTTCAAAGATGAGTATAGAGGAATTGTTGCCTCTGCTGCCAGCGAGGGCAAGAAGAACGTTGAAGCGTGGTTTAACACCTCGCCAGTATAGGCTGCTTGAAAAAATCAGAAAGACGGAAAAGGGCAAGCCGATAAGAACCCATCTTAGAGATATGATCATATTGCCTGAGTTTGTTGGTCACACTATTGCCATTCATAATGGCAAAGAGTTTCAGCCAGTTGTCATTAAGCCGGAAATGATAGGACATTATCTTGGAGAGTTCGCATTAACAAGAAAAGAAGTCAAACATAGTGGTCCAGGTGTAGGAGCTACACGCTCTTCAAAGTATCTACCGTTAAAGTGATGAAATGAAGTACTCAATAGAATTAGACCCGGAAAAAACTGCAAAGGCATATGGACGCGAGCTTCACTGCTCACCAAAGGCCTGCGAAAATATAGCTAGAGCTATAAAGGGCATGAGCGTGAAAGAAGCGAAGAAATACTTGGAAGATGTGATTAATTTCAAGCGTGCCATTCCTTATAGAACTCATAATACAGAGAGGGCTCATAAAAAGGGAATTGGGCCAGGAGCCTATCCGCAGAAGGCTTGTAAGCTCATACTCAAAGTTATAGAAAATGCTGAAAATAATGCTGAATATAAAGGATTGAATCCAGAGAATATGTATATTGCCCATATTTCCACCTATAGAGGGCGTATTATACGTGGCTTCATGCCCCGCGCTTTCGGAAGAGCAACCGCTTGGAATGAGCGCACTACAAATGTTGAAATAATAATTGCTGAGAAGGAGGAAGAATAACATGGCGATAGAAAGGAAATTCGTCCAGGAAAATCAGAAAAGGGTGCTGCTTAAGGAATTTTTGATGAAGGAGAGCGAAAGAGCTGGTTTCGGAGGCTTAAAGATTCAGCGCACCCCAATGGGCACACTTATCACCATGCAGATTGAAAGACCTGGATTGATTATAGGAAAGGGCGGGAAAAGGATAAAAGAACTTACTGAAATAATAGAGAAGAAATTCAAGGTTGAGAATCCACAGATAGAAATTGAAGAGGTGGGAGGAAGCATCGCTCTCAATGCTCAGTTAATGGCGCAGAAGGTTGCTGCCGCTTTGGAAAGAGGATGGCATTTCAGGCGTGTAGGCCATTCTACAGTTCGCCGTATAATGGATGCTGGAGCGAGAGGTTGTCAGGTTATAATATCTGGTAAGTTAACTGGAGCAAGACATAGGACAGAGAAATTCACAGCCGGCTATGTTAAATACTGTGGAGAGGTTGCAAAAGAAGTTATGGATGAAGGAATGGCAGTTGCAATAACAAAGCCGGGAATAATAGGAGTTAAGGTAAGAATAATGCGTCCAGATGCAAAACTGCCAGATGAAGTAGAGGTTCTGGAAGGAAAAACGGAAGAGATTAAGGAAGAAATAAGGAAGGCTGCAGAAAGGAGAGAGGAGGCACTTGAAAAATTGGAGAAACTAGAAGTTACAAAAATTCCAGGCATACCTTCAAATGTACTTACCGCTCTTCATAAAGCAGGCATCAAAAATGCCAGAGAGGTATATGAGATGGACATAAATGATTTGATAGAAATAAAGGGAATAGGTATAAAAAGGGCTGAGAAATTAAAGGAAGTGTTAAAGGAGGTGCTCGAAAAGGATGAAGGCGAAGGAGATAAGAGCGATGAGTAGTGAAGAAAGACGCAAAAAACTCAAAGAACTGAGAAATGAGTTGATGGAAGAATATGGAAGGGCGTCGATGGGCGGCTCACCTCCTTCTCCTGGCAGAATAAGGTATTTAAGAAAAACCGTTGCCAGATTACTCACTGTGATGAGGGAGGAAGGAGAAATAGAATGAGCGATATATGCAAAGTTTGTGGGTTGCCCAAAGAACTTTGTGTGTGTGAAACAATTGCCAGGGAAGGAAAAGAAGTTAAGATTACAACAGAAAAAAGGAGGTATGGAAAGATGGTTACGGTTATATCAGGACTGGATTCATCTGTGGACATATCTGAGCTTGCTACCGAGTTAAAAAAATGTTGCGCATGTGGAGGAACAATAAAGAAGAATACCATCGAACTTCAGGGAGATCACAAAGAAAAGGCAAAGAAGAAGCTGGAGGAAATGGGTTTTGCAGTGGAGATAGAATGACGAAAAATTTTTTAAGGCGTGAGTTTATAGGGTTGCGAGTTAGAATCATCGAAGCCACTGATAAAAGTCTCGTTGGCTTACAAGGCGAGATAATAGATGAGACGAAAAACATGCTGATAATAGAAAGCCAGGGAAAAATAAAAAAAGTTGCTAAAGATATAGCAAAATTTGAAATAGAGGGAATGATTGTGGATGGTAAAAAAATAAAATATAGGCCTGAGGATAGGATAAGGAAGATAAAATGATAGGAATAGAAGTAGAAGAACCAAAGGAAAAGTGTGACGATCCAAACTGCCCATTCCACGGGCATTTGAAAGTGAGAGGGGTAATTATAAGAGGAAGGGTTGTATCTACGGCGATGCAGAAAACTGTAGTGGTGGAAAGGGAACGCCTCCACTATGTTCCAAAATTCGAGAGATATGAAAAGAGAACGAGCAGATATAAGGCTCACTTGCCCCCTTGCATTCATGTTAAGAAAGGAGATGAAGTTATTATCATGGAATGTCGTCCTTTGAGTAAAACAAAACATTTTGTGGTGGTGGCTAAAAAATGAAGGGAATAGCTGCTTGTGTAACTAGGGGCTTACCAACTGGAGCAGAATTGGAATGTGTGGACAATACAGGAGCAAGGATAGTGGAAATTATAGCAGTTAAGAACATAAAAGGTGTGCATCGCCGTTATCCCGCAGCTGGCGTAGGCGATTTGGTGATGGTGACGGTGAAGAAAGGAAAGCCAGAGTTGAAGAGGCAAGTGTTGCATGCTGTGATAGTCCGCCAGCGCATGCCTTACAGGAGACCAGATGGAACACGCATACAGTTTGAGGATAATGCTGCTGTCATTGTTACACCGCAGGGAGATATGAAAGGCTCTGCTATTAAAGGGCCGGTTGCAAGAGAAGCTGCAGACAGATGGCCCCGTATAGCTGCTGCAGCATCCATAATAGTGTGATAAAATGAGCATGCAACCAAGAAAACAGAGGAAATTGTTATACACTGCGCCCCTCCATAAGAGAAGGAAATGGATAGCTGCTCATCTGGCAGAGGATTTGATATTGAGATATAAGAGAAGGAGTTTGCCAGTGATAAAGGGAGATACAGTAAAAGTGATGAGGGGCGAGTTTAAAGGACATGTTGGCAAGGTGAGGAGTGTCGATGTTAAAAAGGGAAGGATAGAGATAGAAGGTGTTGTTATAACGAAAGTAGACGGCAAGAAGGTTCCTCGTCCGGTTCATGCATCAAATGTTATTATCACTAAATTAAATTTAACTGATCCATGGAGGAGGAGAAAACTCCAGGAAGGATTGCCAGAAGAAGTGAGAAAGGAAATAGAAAAGGAGGCAGAAGAGCAGATAAGAGAGATGGAAGAAGAAATGGCTGAGGAAGAAAGGGCAGCAGAAGAAGAGGAAGCAGAAGAGGCAGAGAAGGCCGAGGAAGAAGAAGTGGAAGAAGAGATTGCTGAAGAAGAAAAGGAAAAAGCTGAAGAAATTGAGGAAGTTGTGGAAGAAGTTAAAGAAGTGAAGGAAGAAACGGCAGAAAAGCCGGAAAAAAAGAAAAAAGAAGAAAAAGCTGAAGTGAAAGAAACAGGAAAAATAAGTGAGAAAATAGAGGAAAGCAAGGAAGAAAAGGCTGAAGAAGAAAAAGAAGCTGAAGAAGTGACAGCAGAGACAGAAAAGGAAAAAATTATTGAAGAAGAAGGCAAAGTTAAAGAAGCAAAGGAAGGGAAAGATTTAAAAGAGAAGGAGGATGGTGAATAAATGACAACTCATCTAAAAAGATTGAAGGCTCCAAGGACATGGAGAATAGAAAGAAAAGTTGCAAAGTGGACAGTTAAGCCTTCTCCAGGTCCACATCCAATTGAAAGAAGTGTTCCTTTGCTTTTAGTTGTAAGGGACTTTCTCAAGCTTGCTGACACAGGTAAGGAAGCAAGAAAAATAATTGGAGCAAGAGAAATACTTGTAGACGGAAAGGCAAGGAGAGATTATAAGTTTCCATGTGGCTTGATGGATGTTATTTCTATCCCAAAAATAAATGAGCACTATAGGGTTTTATTTGATAGAAGAGGGGTTTTGAGGGTAGTAAAAATTGATGAGGAAAGGGCAAAATGGAAACTCTGCAGGATAGAAAATAAGACGATGGTTAAAGGTGGAAAAATACAACTTAATTTGCACGATGGGAGGAATATTATTGTGGAGGAGAATAGTTATAAAACAGGAGATGTGCTGAAGATTTCCCTGCCAGAACAGGAAATTTTAGAAGTTATTCCGATGGAAAAGGGATATCTTGCAATGATTACTGGTGGCCGCCATACAGGCCAGATAGCTAAGATTGAAGAAATTGTTGTAACAAGAAGCCCAATGCCAAACATTGTAAAGCTTGAAGGTTTCTCAACAATAAAGCCATATGTATTCCCAATAGGAAAAGATAAGCCATTGGTGCAATTGCCAGGGGTAGAGGAGTATGAAGGATAATCCAATGAGGAAAATTAAGGTGGAAAAAGTCACAGTGAATATAGGCGTAGGTGAGGGTGGAGAGCGCCTGAGAAAGGCAGAGAAAGTACTGGAGATGCTTACCGGACAAAAGCCTATTCAGACAATAGCAAAAGTTACAAACAGAGATTTGGGTATAAGAAAGGGAATGCCAATTGGCTGCAAAGTTACATTGAGGAAAGAAAAGGCAATAGATTTTTTAAAGAGGGCATTGTGGGTTAGAAATAATAAGCTGCCGGCATGGTCGTTTGATGAGGAGGGCAACTTTGCTTTTGGAATAACAGAGCATACAGATTTTGAAGGAATGAAGTATGATCCAGAAATAGGGATTTTTGGGATGGATATATGTGTTACACTTGAAAGAAATGGTTATAGAATAAAAAAGAGGAAATTGAGAAAAACAAAAATACCAAGAAGACATAGAATAACAAAGGAAGAAGCGATGGAATTCGTTAAAAAGGAATTTAATGTGGAGGTAGTAGAATGAAGATAAAGCAGAAGCAGAAAAAATATGGCAGAGTGGATGGATGCGTGAGATGTGGGAGGAAAAGAGGAATAATAAGGAGATATGGAATGCATCTCTGTAGGCAATGCTTTAGGGAGATTGCAGAAGATATGGGCTTTAAAAAATATAGTTAAAATGTTGTCTTTACCAAATTTTAGTAAAAAAACATGATCTGGATAATAATCGGCGTAATTGTAATAATTATTCTCATATTCTTTTCTGCCTTTTTCGCTGCAGCTGAAATGGCTTTTGTATCTGCAGATAAGGCTAAAATAAGAGAACAGGCAATGAAGGGAAATAAAAAGGCAAAGATTCTAGAAGATTTGATGCAGAATCCTGATGAGGTGGTGAGTGCAATAGTTGTTGGAAACAATCTGGTTAACATTTCTGCCTCAATATTTGCTGGAGCCATTGCAACTTATCTTTTTGGAAGTATAGGAGTTGGTATGGCAACAGCCGTGATGACTCTCGTTATAGTAATCTTCGGAGAAGCAACGCCCAAGGCATTTGGAATAAATAACGAGGAATTCGCCCTTAAAATAGCAAAACACCTCTTGATTATAAAAAGAATTTTCTTTCCGGCTGCTTGCCTCTTCTCCGAAATATCCGATGCCCTGCTTAAGCTTGTGGGTGTAAAAAAAGAAAGAAAAGCAGCGGTAACAGAGGAGGAAATAGTGGCGATGCTTGATTTAGGTGTGGAGCATGGAACGATAAAGGAGGACGAGAAGGAGCTTGTTGAGGAAGTCTTTGATTTTGACGAAACAAAAGCTATTGAAGTTTATGTACCAAAGGAAAAAATGATTTATCTGCATGAAGATGATACTGTTGAAGATTTAATTAAAAAATCTGTGGAAACTGGTTACTCTCGTTTTCCTGTTTGCAGAGATGGTATAGATGACATTGTGGGAATGGTTCATGTAAAAGACGCTTTGATGAAGGATAAAAATTTGCCTGTGAAAGAAATAATGAGGGATATATTGAAAATATCTCCTGGGATGAAAGTTGATGATGTCCTAAGGGAAATGCAGAAGAGAAAAGTGCATATAGCTATTTTGCAATCAAAGGAAGGAAAAACAATAGGTCTTTTAACTCTGGAGGATTTAATAGAGGAAATATTTGGAGAGATAAGGGACGAACACGACAGAAAATGAAAGTAGCTTGTTTGGTAACCGGAGGAAAAGACTCCTTGTATGCCTGTTATGTAGCAATGCATTATGGATGGAGCATTGATAGCTTAATTGCTGTAAAGCCAAGAAAATTATCTTGGATGTATCATGGAGAAAATATAGGATTGCTGCCTTTGGTGGCAGAATCAATGGGACTCCCTCTGCTAATGAAAGAAAGTGACGCTGTGAAAGAAGATGAGCTTGAGGATTTGAAGGAATTGATTGAAAAGGCAGGCGTGGAAGGAGTGGTGGCAGGAGCTGTAGCCAGCGAGTATCAGAGAACTAGAATAGAAAAAATATGTCATGATATAGGAGTAAAATCTTTTTTGCCAATATGGCATAAGAAACAGGAGATGCTTATGTATGACTTACTTAAAGCAGGATTTGAGATAATAATAGTTGCTGTGGCAGCTTACGGCTTAGATGAAAAATGGCTTGGAAGAAGAATAAATGAGGCATGTATAGAGGAGTTGATTTCTTTAAATGAAAAGTATGGAATAAATGTTGCTGGAGAGGGAGGGGAATATGAAACTTTCGTTATTGACTGCCCGTTGTACAAAAAAAGAATAGAGATAGAGGAAGCAGTTAAAACATGGGATGGCAGTAGAGGAAGTTATGAAATAAAGAAAGCAAGACTCATTGATAAGTAGTCAAACAATTTTTATATCGACTTCCATTTATATAGAAATGCCATATGATGTTGTTTATAAAGGAGATAGCAGGTTTAGCAAAAAAATTATGGATGAACTCCTTTCTATTGTGCCTGATGGTGTATCTGATAAGGAATCAGATAAAATAATTTATTCCAGAGATTACTGGCCTATTGCCTCGAGATGGTTTTTGGATGGTAAGCTTCCGGGACTGCCAGATTGTATTGTATGGCCAGAAAACGTTGAGCAGATAGCAGAGATAATAAAGGTTGCAAACAGGGAGAAGATACCTATTATTCCATATGGAGGCGGCTCCGGCGTTGTTGGCGCTGCTATTCCTGTTAGAGGGGGCATAATAATTGATATGAAGAAGATGGACCGCATTCTAGAAATAGATGAGGAAAGTTTAATGGTTACTGTGCAAACAGGCATAAATGGCATGGTGCTTGAAAGAGAATTGAACAGGCGTGGCTATACCCTAGGTCATATTCCTCAGTCATTATATTGTTCGTGTCTTGGAGGATGGCTTGCGTGCAAGGCAGCAGGTCAATTTTCCACCAAGTATGGCAAAATAGAGGACATGGTTGTTGCATTGCAGGCAGTTCTGGCAGATGGAAGTATCATAAAATCAAAGGATATCCCACGTTCTTCTACTGGGCCAGAAGTGGAACGCCTGCTTTTAGGTTCCGAGGGGATATTTGGGATAATAACAGAGGCAACATTAAAAATATGGCCATATCCGGAGGAAAAAGCCATGCTTTCCTTTGTTTTTGATGACATTTCCAATGCTTTACAGGCAGTGAGGCTTATACTGAGAAAAAATGTTTATCCTGCAGTAGTGCGCATTTACGACGAAAATGAAACACTCCGTCATTTCTATGAAGTAAAAGAGGCAAAGAAAAAATGTATGCTGATTTTATTGATGGAAGGAGATAAAGAGCTGGTTGAGCTTGAAAAGAAAGTAACAACAGAGACTTGCAAAAAAGAAGGAGGCATAGAATGCGGAGAAGAGCCTGTAATTCACTGGTTGAATACCAGGTTCAATGTTAAAGAAGCTTCGGAGTTCCTGCCAAAAGGCTTCATTTTTGATACTGTGGAGATGGCGGTAAAATGGAAGGATGCTTTGAATTTATACAGGAATGTTATAGATGCCATGCGAAAAGTTGAAGGCATTGTTGTTGCTTCTGCCCATGCTTCTCACTTTTACCCGCAAGGGGTATGCTTTTATTTTACATTTGGTGGTATACCTCCAAAAAATGTTGAGCCATATGAATTTTATAAAAAAGTATGGGATGAAATGATGAATGCTTGTTTGAATAGTGGTGGAAGCATAAGTCATCATCATGGAATCGGGCTGATAAGGGCTGAGTGGCTGAAAAAGGAAATGGGGGAAAGGATTAAAATGCTGAGGAAAATAAAAGCTGCCATTGACAGCAACAATATTATGAATCCCGGAAAGCTGGTGGGAGAAAATGGAGAAAACTAAGAAATATGCCTGGGTGATGGATGCCCTTTCAAAAACTCCTCTGCCAGTTAAATTAAGGGCAATGAAGAAGTTTCTGGCAGGAGAAAAAGAATACCTGCCGGAGAAAAAAACAAATGCAGATATGGATGCCATCATAAAATGTTCTCTCTGTCCCAATATGTGTAAATTTGATTGTCCTGTTCTGGAAGCAGGAAAAAATGAAGCTTTGTCACCGTCTGCAAAAATGCGAATCGCCTATTTTATAGAAAAGGGATTGATAGGCAGCAAAGATTCCTTTGAATTAATGTATAAATGCTGTAGCTGCGATGCCTGCAGGCAATGGTGCCCTTTTGATTTTTCTGTCGGAGATATACTGAAAGGAGTGAGAGCAGATATTGTTGAGGAAAATAAGACTCCAGAGAAAATTCTGGAAATTAAAGAAAAGCTGGAGAAAAATCACATAATGGATGAAAAAAGTTTTGAAGTTAGAGGCGGCAGAAAAGGAGAAATTCTTTACTTCATGGGGTGCACTGTACAATCAAAAAGAAAGGAGATTGGAGAAGCGATGATAAAAATTTTTGATAGGGCAAGAGAAGAATATGCTGTAATGGAGGAAGAGTGGTGTTGCGGCGCTCCATTGCATAACCTTGGCTTTATCAATGAATTTAAAGAATTTGCGAGGCATAATGTTGAGAAAATAAAAGAGAGCGAGTGCAAACTCATGATATGCAGCTGCCCAACGTGCACCTATGTATTCAAACAGATTTATCCTCAGTTTGGTTTCAAAATTAAAGCAAAAATAATGCACTCTTCAGAATATCTATTTGACATTATTCAAAATAAAAAAATAGAAGTGGGGAGTGTAGAAAAAGAGTGCGTTTATCATGATCCGTGCACCCTTGCAAGAAAGCTGGGCATAGAAACAGAGCCGAGAGAGGTTTTAAGAGATACCGGCATAGTTCTGAAGGAAGCATATTTCAATAAAAAAGATACAAAATGTTGTGGGGGAGGAGGACAACTTAGCAGAATCTCGCCCGAAATTGCAGAGAAGATAGCAGAGAATAGGATAAAAGAACTTGCTGAGATAGCAGAATGCATTGTAACAGCTTGCCCTAGCTGCAAAACAGCTTTTGAAAATTGCAAGGAAGTATACGATTTATCTGAAGTTGTTTTGATGGGCATGATAGAATGAGGGATGATAAGATAAGAAAAAAAGTGGAAAAAATTGCAAGGAAAAACAAAGCCAGAAATGTTAGGGTGGAGGTAAAAGATAGAGTAGTGTATCTGGAAGGTATGGCAGACTCGTGGGAAACTTATATAAAAATAGGCACTCTGGCTGGAAAAATTAAGGGCATCAGAGGGGTGGTAAACAATCTTGATTATCCAGGAAAGAAAAAAAGGAAAAAGAAAGAAGGGAAGAAGAAAAAAATTGGAAAGGTAGATATTGTTATTGTAGGTGGAGGCGTCGTCGGATGCGCAATTGCAAGAGAACTTTCCAAATATAAGCTGAAAATCATTCTGATTGAAAAGGCGGAGGATGTTGCAGCGGGGGGAGCTACTAAAGCCAATAATGCACTCGTGCATACAGGCATAGGGGAAAAAATGGGCACATTGAAGCAAAAGCTGTGTGTAGAAGGCCACAAAATGTTTCCAGAGATAGCCGAAGAGTTAAATGTGCCTTTCAAGAGATGCGGAATGTGGATTGTGATTACTGAAGATTCCATAACCTATAAAATGCCAAAATTTCTGAAAAATTTCATTGCAAGGAGAATAATTCCTTTAATAATTCTAAGGAGGGCGAAAAAGCTTGGCATCCCGATGAAAAAGGTAAGCAGAGAGGAATTGCTGAAAGAAGAGCCACATGTAACAGAGAAGGCACTTGTGGCGGTATTCTCTCCAACATATGCCATGACTTGTCCCTTCCGCTTTACAATAGCTCTTGCAGAGAATGCAATGGAAAATGGAGTTGAAATTTTATTAAATACAGAGGTTGTTGATGTCCTAGTGGAGAATGGAAAAGTAAGGGCTGTGGTGACAACAAAAGGAATTATAGAGACAAACTATGTCATCAATGCTGCAGGCTTATATGCTGATGAAATAGCAGAGATGGCTGATACCAGAGAATACACAATACATCCGAAGAAAGGGGCAACACTTCTTTTTGATAAAGAAAGCAGCAAATATTTGAAGCATTCTATGACTTTGCTCCGCCTTCCCAGAATGGAGCATTATAAGGGAGGGGGCATAATGCTCACCATAGATGGCAATGTTCAATGGGGCCCGACAATTGCAGAGGTGGAGGATAAAGAGGATACATCTGTTACAGCTGAAGAAATAGAAAAAATATTTGAGTATTATACGCCATTAATGCCATCTTTCCCAAAAAAATCAGTTATTGCGTATTTTTCTGGGCTGAGAGCAGCTACATTCACAGAGGATTTCTTTATAGAGGCTTCGAGAAAGGTTAAGGGATTTGTTCATGTTGCTGGCATACAGTCTCCTGGCTTAGCAGCTTCTCCGGCGATAGCCAAGATGGTTGCAGAGATTTTAAAAAAAGAGGGACTTGTTATGGAAAAGAAAGAAAATTTCAATCCTTATCGCAAAAAGCCAGTTGTTTTTCGCGAGTTAAGCATTGAGGATAGAAAGAAGCTCATAGAAAAAAATCCACTGTATGGAAAAGTGGTTTGCAGATGTGAGGAGGTTACAGAAGGAGAAATAGTTGATGCAATTCATTCCAAGCTGCCAGCGAGGAGCATTGATGCAATAAAAAGGCGAACGAGGGCAGGGATGGGAAGATGCCAAGGGGGCTTTTGCCTGCCACATATCGCCAAAATTTTGGCAAGGGAATTGGAAATTCCAATGGAAGAAGTTGTTAAAAACGGCGAAGGCTCAAACTTATTTATTGGCAGGGCAAAATGTCTGCTGGAGGAGAACAATGAAAGTTGATGTGGCTGTTATAGGAGGGGGCCCAGCTGGCCTAGCCGCTGCTCTGAAAGCAAGTGAAAATGCAAATGTTATGCTAATTGAAAGAGGAGAGGAGCTTGGCGGCATATTGCAGCAATGTATTCACCCTGGCTTTGGTAATTTCATTTTCAAAAAAATGCTTACCGGGCCAGAATATGCACAGCACTTCATTGACAGAGTTATGGAAGCGGGTATAGATGTTAAAACAAATACGACGGTGCTCCAAATAAGCAGAGATAAAAAAATTATAGCAGTGAATGCCGAAGATGGCATTCTGGAAATAGAAGCTAAAGCCATAGTTCTTGCAATGGGTTGCAGGGAGAGAACAAGGCAGCAAATTTTGATCCCCGGCACGAGACCAGCTGGCATATATACAGCAGGAACAGCCCAGCACCTTATTAATATTGAGGGAGTAATGCCTGGAAAAAGAATAGTTATCCTTGGTTCTGGAGATGTGGGCCTGATAATGGCTCGCCGTCTAACATTGGAGGGAGCAGAGGTGGAAGGAGTGTATGAAATTATGCCAAAGCCGGGAGGCCTCATAAGAAATGTTGTTCAGTGCCTTCATGATTTTAACATTCCTCTTCATCTCAGCCATACTGTCGTGGATATTAAAGGCAGGAAAAGAGTGGAAGGTGTGGTGGTGGCAAAAGTTGATGAAAATTTGAAGCCAATAAAAGGAACGGAGCGCTTTATTCCATGTGATTGTTTAATTCTTGCAGTTGGTTTGATACCGGAAAATGAGCTGTCAAAGCAGATTGGTATTGAAATAGATGATGTAACACAGGGGCCGATAGTTGATGAAGGAATGGAAACAACGCTGCCAGGAATATTTGCATGTGGCAATGTTGTCCATGTTCATGATCTGGTTGATGATGTTACAATTACAGCAGAAATCGCCGGAAAATATGCTGCAAGATCTGCGAGAGGAGAAATAAAGAAAAAGAAAGAAATAAAAGTGGTTGCAGGAGAAAATGTGAGATATGTAGTTCCGCAGATTTTAAGGGGTAAGGATATTGACGAAGTAACATTTTATTTCAGAGTAAAAGAAGAGAGGGAAAATGTTAGCATAGCTGCATCATCAGATGGAAAGACAATTGCGAAGAAAAAGGAAATGATTGTAAGACCTGCTGAGATGGTTAGAATAGTGGTCAAATCAGAATTGCTTAAAGAAGCTGAAAAAGAAATAAGGGTAGATGTGAGAGGATGAAAATGGAAAGCATAATATGCATTCAATGTCCTGTCGGATGCAAAATCAGCATTGATAGTATTGGGGAAAAAATAAAAATTACAGGAAATAAATGTAAGAGGGGAGAGGAATATGCCTTGCAAGAGATAAAAAATCCTGTCAGGATGTTGACGACGACTGTTTTTGTTGAAGATGGCATACAGAGAATGTTGCCTGTTAAAAGTGATAAAGAATTGCCAAAAAATTTAATAAAGGAATGTGTGAAGGTATTGGCTAAAATAAGAGTAAAAGCTCCGGTAAAGCAGGGAGAAATTATTTATAAAAATATACTGGATACAGGAGTAAAT
>Ga0180300_10000470_pt1 | contig 17654 bp, 12 predicted proteins | sample GuaBasSediGuay15_FD_121798 | JGI IMG/M metagenome (GOLD analysis project Ga0180300, IMG submission 121798) | Subseafloor sediment microbial communities from Guaymas Basin, Gulf of California, Mexico - Guay15, Core 4569-2, 21-24 cm | ecosystem: Environmental > Aquatic > Marine > Hydrothermal... | reverse complement strand
TTTGGTTGTTTATACACAGCCAGAGGAGTTTATACCCTGTGATGACCCATTGATTGTGAATAAAGCAAAGGAGATTGTGGGAGATTCAAAGGGATGGGAGGCAGTTGAAAAATTGAACATGTGGGTATATACGCACCTTAAGAAGAAACCCACCTTTTCCATTCCTGAGCCTGTTGAGGTTCTCAGGACAATGGAGGGTGATTGTAATGAGCATTCAGCCCTTTTTGTTGCACTTACCAGGGCAGCAGGAATACCTGCAAGGGTTGAAGTGGGGCTTGTTTATTTTGGTGATGGGTTTTATTACCATGCATGGGCAGGTGTATGGGCAGGGAAGTGGGTTTCAGTTGACCCAACATTTGGACAGAATCTTGCTGATGCCACGCATCTTAAACTTGAACAGGGTGGTTTTGAAAAACAGGTAAAACTGTACAGGGTGATAAATAAATTGAGGATTGAAGTTATTGAGTATGATTAAATTTAAAAATGTAGTTAAAAGGTATGGAAAGAAAGTTGCACTTGATGGGGTGTCCTTTGAGATACTTCAGGGTGAATTGTTCACATTGCTTGGGCCCAATGGTGCTGGGAAAACAACAACAATGAAACTCATGGCAGGACTACTCAAGCCAGATGGTGGAGAGATAATCGTGGATGGATTGAAGAATTTTGAAGACCCTGAGGCGGTCAAATCCCGCATAGGTTATATCCCTGATGAACCTTTTATTTACCCTGAACTATCAGGAAGGGAGTTTGTTTACTTTGTAGGTGGTTTGTTTGGCCTTGATAGAAAGACCCTGCAGCATAGGTTTGAGGAACTCAGGGAGAGGTTTGAAATAGGCGATTGGGTGGATACACCTGCATCTGGATACTCACATGGTATGAGGCAAAGGATTTTATTTGTACAGGCACTTATTCATGACCCTGAGATATTGATTATTGATGAACCCATGGTTGGGCTTGACCCGAAGGCTGCAAGGATTGTGAAGCAGGTTCTCAGGGAGAAGGTTGAAAGGGGTAATACAGTGGTCATGTCCACTCATACGCTTTCACTTGCTGAAGAGATATCCGACCGAATTTGCTTAATAAATCGTGGAAAGATTGCAGGTGTTGTGGAGATTGAGAGGATTTCAGAAAAGGGATTTTCTGATGTTGAAGAACTCTACTTTTCATTCACTGAGGGGTGAGTATGGTAAAAATAGGTATCCTTGTTTCTGGTAGGGGTAGCAACATGGTTTCAATAATAAGGGCATGCAATGAGGGGAAGATTGATGGTGAAGTGGTTACTGTTATTTCAGACAACCCGGATGCCCCTGCGCTTGCAAAGGCACATAGTCTTGGTGTTGAGGCCGTGTATATTGATCCATCCCCTGGTAAGGTTGTGTTGAAGGGAGAAGGGGAGAGGCGGTATATTGAACACTTGAAGAGCAGAAATGTTGACCTTGTATGTCTTGCAGGTTTTATGCGTATAGTAAAGTCCGGGCTTTTGAAGGAGTTTAGGGGAAGAATTATGAACATCCACCCCTCACTCCTTCCGTCCTTCCCTGGACTGGAAGCCCAGAAACAGGCAATTGATTATGGTGTTAGATTCAGTGGGTGTACTGTACATTTTGTTGATGAGAGTGTTGATGGAGGACCCGTAATACTCCAGGCGGTTGTCCCGGTTTTTCAGAATGATACCCCTGAATCCCTTGCTGAAAGAATTCTGAAGGAGGAACACAGGATTTATCCTGAGGCAATACAGTTGTTTGCACAGGGTAAACTTGAAATAAAAGGGAGAAAGGTGTTTATAAAGGAGGAAGCATGGAAAAGATAAAGGTTGGTATTGCCGGTATTGGTGCCATTTCACAGGTAGCCTATCTTCCCAGCCTTCAAGAGATAGAGGACTTCAATGTTATTGCTGTTTGTGATGTGGACTATCAAAAAGCAGAAGCAGTTGCCAGGAAGTATGGCATCAGCCATATTTTTGATGATTATGAAGATTTTTTAAGGAATGCAGATATTGATACAGTTGTGATTGCCACCCCAAATTATCTTCACTTTCCCATGCTCATGGGTGCACTTGATTATGGGAGGGATGTGATATGTGAACTTCCACTCTGTTTGAGAGAGAATGAGATTGAAGAAATCAAGTCCTCCGTTTCAAAGAATAAGAAGATACTTTTCCCTGCAATGAATGGAAGATTCAGACCTGATGCAAGGGTATTGCATAGAACAATAACCTCAGGCGAAATAGGGAATGTTATCTACTCAAAGGCTGGATGGCTTAAAAGTTTGAAAAAGAAGGTGCAATCATGGAGGAGCAGGAAGAGTGAATCTGGTGGTGGTGCAATTATGACCCTGGGAACCTATGTGCTGGATTATATGATATGGGCGCTCCAGAAGAAGGTCTCCACAGTTTTTGCCTCGCTTCACAGGGATGATGAGGTTGAGGATTCAGGTATTGTCCTCATGAAGTTTGAAGATGGGACCTTTGGAACCTTTGAGGTGAGCTGGACAATCCTCTTTGAAAAGGATTTTACATACTTCAATGTTTATGGAAACAGGGGAACTGCAATAATGAACCCAATGAAAATAGAAAAACTATACCAGGGTGAGATACTTGACCTTACACCAAGGGAACCAATCAAACATCCATTCATGAACTCATATAAATTCATGCTTGAGCACTTCAGGGATATCAAGAGGGGCAGAGCCCAGCAACTTTATACCCATGAGGATGCCAACTACATTCTGAAAATAATCCTTGCATCATACAGGTCTTTTGAAACAGGTGCGGAGGAAAGGATACCTTGAATAAGAAGAGACTTCTTCTTATATCCTTCGGGAGTATCCTGCTTGCCATATCATTTGCACCATTCTCACTTGCTATTCCAGCATGGATTGGGTTCACCCTGATTTTCTTCGGGATTTCTGGTTCAAGGAGACCCTTTGTTCTTGGATATATCGCAGGTGCAGTTTTCTACATCCTTCTCCTTTACTGGATTCCACTGTCAGATGTTGGTGATGCAAGACCATGGGTAGTACTTGGGTTTATCCTCTTAATTGCATACATTTCATTATATTATGCTGTTTCTTTATACCTTTTCTTTAAAATGGAACAACGGGGTTGGTGGTTGTACCTGTGGCCACTTGTCTTTGCTGGTTTAGAATTTTTCAGGTCGCTTTCCCCAAGTTTTGGTTTTCCCTGGGGCAGTATTGCCTATTCACAATCACGGCTCTATTTTATGTTCCAGTTTGCTGACCTTGGTGGCATTCCCCTTGTTACACTATGGGTACTCTATTTCAACCTCTTTCTTTATCTTTTTATAAAGAGAAGAAAAAAACAGTACTTCTATTTTCTAATTGGTCTTTTCCTTTTTGCACTTGTTTATTCCTTTATTGATTTAAGAATCCCTTTGAGGGAGAAGGGGAGTCTGGATGTATGCATACTTCAACCCAATGTTGACCCTGAGATAAAGCGTTCTGGTGGGGTTGAAAAGAGGCTCAGTTTGATAGAGGATATGCTTCTACAGTTTCCTGGTTCAGACCTTTACATTCTTCCTGAATCTGCATCTCCATGCCTTATGCTCTCCTCCTCCTGGTGCAGGGAAAGGTTTATTAAACTTTCGGATACATTGAATGCTGGCCTTGTTGTTGGAACCCAGGAACTACGGTACCATGCCGGGAGAAGAAGACCCCACAACTCATCTGTCTTTTTATTCAACGGGTACATAAGGGGGGTTTACAGGAAGATTTACCTTGTTCCTTTTGTTGAGAGGCTTCCATTCAACGATGTTATCCCTTCATTGAACAATATAGACTTCGGCCAGGGAGATTTCATACCTGGTAAAGAATATCATGTTTTTAACATAAAAGGCCTGGGTTTTTCAACCCCAATATGCTATGAGGAGATTTTCCCGAGGGTTGTGAGAAGATATGTCAGGAATGGGGCAAACTTCATAGTTAACATCACAGAGGACTCATGGTTTGGCAGGACATCAGGACCATTCCAGCACTTTGAGATGTCCATATTCAGGGCAATTGAATACAAAAGGCCTGTTATAAGGTGTGCAAATTCTGGAGTCAGCGGGTTTATTGACCCGCACGGCAGGATAAGAAAAGAGACACACATCTTCACAAGGAAGATTGTGCCTGTTCAGGTTCATGGGATTGAGACAATGACAATTTATGCAAGGATTGGCGATCTCTTTGCATGGCTTTTCCTCTTCTTTGCAGGATTTTCAATTTATTACTTTCTGAAGAGGGATTATTACAAACACAGGACCGCAATCGTGGAGAGATACGCAGAGGTAGGGAAGGGAACAAAAATCTGGCATTTTTCACACATAATGGGGAAAGTAGGAGAGAACTGTGTCATTGGTCAGAACTGTTTTGTTGGCAGGGATGCGGTGATAGGGAATGGAGTAAAACTTGAGAATGGGGTGAATGTTTTTTCAAAGGTGACCATTGAGGACGATGTTTTTGTGGGACCAGAAGCGACATTTACAAACGACATAAATCCCAGGGCACCATTCCCAAAGGGGGGTAAGTGGATACCAACCCTTGTTAAAAGGGGAGCAACCATAGGTGCCAATGCAACCATACTTCCAGGTGTAACCATTGGTAAGTGGTCCATGATAGGTGCAGGGAGTGTTGTTACCAGGGATGTTCCTGATTTTGCCATTGTACGTGGAAATCCTGCCAGACACACAGGGTGGATATGTATATGTGGAAGAAAACTTGAATTTGATAATAAAAAGGCAGTTTGTTCTGGCTGTGGAAGGGAATACAGAATAAAGGATGGCAGGGTTGAAGCCGTATCTTGAAAGAAAACTTCTTTCTCATCCACTTGTCAGGAGGGTAATTCCATATAAAAAGGAATTCTCAATATACATTGTTGGTGGAACCATCAGGGATTTTTTGCTTGGTAAAAGTCCTGTTGACCTTGACATTGTTGTTGAGGGAGATGGTAAGGCCTTTGCAGAAAAACTTGGAAAGGTTATACCTTTGAAGAAGGAACTGGATGAATGGAGGGTTGTTTTTAAAGATGGATTCATTGATGTTCTTGGTATAGATGTTCCCATTGAGGAAGATCTGAAAAGGAGGGATTTTACCATCAACAGCATGGCATACCACCTGAATACAGGCAGTTTTTTTGATCCAATGAATGGGATTAAGGACCTTGAAAATAACACATTGAGGGTGAACGGAGAGGGTAACATCATTTCAGACCCAATAAGGATATTGAGAGGATTGAGAATATCCTCTGAACTTGGGTTTGAGATAGAAGGGGAAACAATGAGGCTTTTCAAGGTTCATGCTAAGAAAATAAGAAAGAGTGCCGGGGAGAGAATACATCAGGAACTTGTGCTCTTTTTCTCCAGTGATAATACAGGGGATTACATTGTTCCCGAGGTTTTTGATGCATTATTCCCTGGATTCATGGAGATGGAGAGGATAGGAGGTGGAAGGCACACAAGTGTCAATCTGCTGGAGCACAGTATCCTTTCCCTTAAGTTTTTGGAGAAATGTATAAAGGAAAAGTCACCTTTTGAGGGATTCTGGAAGAAGATTGATGAGTATATCAGGAATAAAGGGTATCTTTTAAAAATATTCACACTCCTACATGATATAAAGAAGCCTGAGACCTTTTCAGAGGATGAGGATGGAAATGTTCATTTTTATGGGCATGACGAACTGGGAGCACAGTGGTTTTATGATGTTGGTAAGTCATTGAGATTTTCAAAGAAGGAGATTGAGTATGTTTCAAGGATGATAAAAAACCATATGTGGTTGCACCTGCTCTCATCACAGCCTGAAATTACTGAAAGGGCAAAGAGGAGAATGATATTCAAACTTGGAGAAGACGTTATGGGTCTTGCAATTTTTTCATATGCTGATAGTATGGCTTCTGGTGGGGTAGAGGTGGAAAGGGTTGTGAAGGCTGGTGAGGAGGTGCTATCCTACTACTTCACCTCAAAGAGGGAGATAAAAAAGATTTTGTATGGAAGGGACATAATAAAAGAATTTGGACTTGAACCTGGACCATTCATAGGGCATTTACTTGCAAGGGTTCAGTCTGCCTATGAGGATGGATATGTTAAAACAAAGGAAGAGGCAATTGAGTACGTGAGGAAAATCCTTATTGAGGAAGGAATAATAAAAGGAGGTATGAAGGATGCTTGAGGAGAAGATAAGGAGTAAGAAGGCAAAAATAGGGATTGTTGGACTGGGTTATGTTGGTCTCCCCCTTGCTGTTAGTTTTTTGAAGGAGGGGTTTGTTGTTATAGGGCTTGACATAAGCAAGGAAAGGGTGAATCTCCTTAAAAAGGGGAAAAGTTACATTGATGATGTGCAGGATGATGAAATTAAGCCATTTGTTAAGAATGGAAAGTTCATATTAACAACAGAATATTCAAAATTGAAGGATGCAGATGCAATAAACATATGTGTTCCAACACCGTTCACCACTACAAAAGACCCTGACCTGAAATATGTTATAGATGCCTCAGAGAGAATTGGAGAGGTTCTAAAAAAGGAGCAGATAGTTATCCTGAAGAGCACAACCTATCCTGAAACCACTGAGAAGGTTGTATTGCCCATTCTGGAAAAAAAGTCAGGGCTCAGGGCAGGGAAGGATTTTTATCTTGCCTTTGCACCTGAAAGGGTTGACCCTGGTAACAAAAAATTCCCTCCAAGAACAATCCCTGCTGTTGTTGGAGGTTATACAAAAAAATGCACAAAATTGACTGCACTACTTTATTCTCAGATAGTTGACAGGGTTGTTCCTGTTTCAAACCCCAGGGTTGCTGAGATGACAAAGCTCCTTGAGAACATCTTCAGGAATGTGAATATTGCACTTGTTAATGAACTTGCCCTTCTCTGTGAAAGGATGGGTGGTGTGGATATGTGGGAGGTTATTGAGGCAGCAAGCACAAAACCATTCGGGTTTATGCCTTTTTACCCTGGTCCTGGTCTGGGAGGCCACTGTATTCCCATAGACCCGTACTACCTTTCATGGAAGGCAAGGGAGTATGACTTCCACACAAGTTTTATAGAACTTGCTGCAAAGGTTAATGAGGATATGCCTTACCATGTGATACAGAAACTCCAGGATGTATTGAATAAGAATGGTATTGTTTTGAAAAATGCAAGGGTTTTGATTCTTGGTGTGTCATTCAAGGAGAATATATCCGATACAAGGAACTCTCCAGCATTAAAGATTATGAGTTTGCTTATGTACCGTGTTAAGAAACTTGTCTACAACGACCCCTATGTACCTTCCGTTTCCGTTGACGGGAAAAATTTTGATTCAAAAAAACTGACAAAGCAACTCCTCAAGGGAATAGATGTTGTGCTCATCACAGCTGCACACAGGGATTATGATTACAGGTGGATTGTTAAGAATTCAAGGATTGTGCTTGATACGAGGAATGCAACAAAGAATATAAGGGCAAAGAACCTGTTTAAACTGGGATTGAGGAAGTGAAGGCTGTTGTTACTGGTGGTGCTGGATTCATAGGTTCAAACCTTGTGCATGAACTGAAAAACAGGGGATTTGAGATACTTGTTATTGACAATCTTTCCAACGGGAATCCTGAGAACCTGCCTGAGAATGTTGAGATTGTTCAAATGGACATCAGGGATAAAGGATTGATAGATGTTTTTAAAGGGTTTAAACCACATGTTGTTTTTCATCTGGCTGCACATATTGATGTGAGAAAGTCCCTTGAAAATCCTGGCTATGATTTTGATGTGAATGTTAATGGGACTATCAACATTATTAAGGGAATGATTGAATCAGGAACAGAAAAGATTATTTATTCCTCAACAGGTGGTGCACTCTATGGGGATAGGACAGGTTCCACCGAGGAGATAATACCTGACCCTATATCACCATATGGTGCATCAAAGCTTGCAGGAGAGCACTACATAAAAATCTTTTCATTGTGGAAGGGGTTCAGATATACAATTCTCAGGTATGCCAATGTTTATGGTCCACGGCAGAGTTCTTCTGGTGAGGCAGGTGTTGTTGCCATATTTATGGAAAATTTAATGAATGGAAAGGTACCTGTTTTGTATGGGTATGGACAGATGCTAAGGGATTATGTTTATGTGAGGGATGTTGTTAATGCCAATGTGCTTTCAATTGACAGGGGAGATGGGGAGACCCTGAACATTGGTACAGGTATAGAAACCAGTGTATCTGAATTGTACGAACTGGTGCAGAAAGTCACAGGGATTTATATCCAGCCAGAATTGAAGGAGGCAAGACCTGGAGAACTCAGGGTATCAAGCCTTAACTCAGACAGGGCAAGGGAAAAACTTGGGTGGCAACCAGAATATTCTCTTGAGAGAGGATTAAAGGAAACCTGGGAGTGGTTCAGGACAAATAGATGATTCTCCTCCTTCTCTCCTTACAGGGTGTATTTGTTATAAGATGGGAGATAACCACACCCGCTTCAATAGACCTTATCATAAATAAGTGCATTGAGAACAACCTTGATGCGGTTGTTGTTCAGGTTTATGCAAGGGGGGAAGCCCTTGTAAAAAATCCATACTTCCCTTTGTTTGAAGAATTAAGAACAGACAAAAACCTCCTGAAACTTTTAATAGAAAAGGCAGGTGCTTATAACATTCAGGTATGGGCATGGGTGAATCTCTTCTATGCGTGGTCACAAACAGACTTTCCATATGGGAAAGGGCATATAACAGAAACCCATCCTGAATGGTTTGTTGTGGATAAAAGGGGAAGAAGAAACATTGAGATGAGTGTTGAAGAATTGAAAAGAAGGGGGCTTGAAGGATACTTTGTTTCACCATTCGTCGATGAGTATGTGAAGAAGGTGCGTGATTACATGGTATTTATTCAGAATAATTATCATGTTCATGGATTCATTCTTGACTATGTCAGGTATCCGGGTAGATACTACAGTTATGAGCCTTATGTTTATGAATACATAAAGAGATATCTATACATTGACAGGAATGACTCATTACTTCCATTCCTTGGTATAGACTTCAGAAGAATAGAGAAAAGGATAAAAATCCAGAGGATTGCCCAGGTTTTAATGATACTGAAGGGAAGAATATACCTGCCGGTTCTGGCATGTGTATATCAGAACCCTGAAAGGGCAAGGAGTGAGTTCTATCAGGACTGGCCACAATGGATTAAAATGGGTGTTGTGGATGGGGTTATCCCCATGATTTACACAAGGGATGTTAGATTATTTGAAAAAAGAATAATTGCCCTTAAATCATATCCAATAGTCCCTGCAATTGGTGTGTATCTGTTTAAGAACAGTAAAGGGTGGAAGGAGGAGATAAAAATCCTGAAAAAACACAACATCAACTCCTTCCTCCTCTTCTCCCTCAACCCCCTATAAACCCAGCCCGGGTTTTGACAATGTGACACCATTAAAGCTATAGATATTGGTTATAGTATAGAGGGTATTGACATTCTTTTTTAATTATTTAGCATTTATTTTAGAATAACTTCCAAAAATCTAAAAAAGGAGGTGAAGATGAAGGCATCTATTGGCAGGTGTTTGTTTGTTCTTTTCATCTTTATCTTTTTTAACCTCAGGGGGTATGATTCTGATAACAAACTCACTCAGATTTACCCTTCGTATCATCCAGTAATGAGTGATACATCCTCTTATAAGCTTTCCATCTGGGGTAACAGCTTTAACTCTCCTCAATTTATCCTTTCAGGCCACGGTCAGAACATTGTTCAGGATACTGTGACAGTTGTAAATCAGAATCTTGCTATTGCAGATTTTTCCATCCCTTCAACCCTTCCCCTGGGTGTTTACAAGTTGATTGTCTATGATGGTGTAATGGATACTCTATACTCCTGCATAACATTTTACAAAAATGTTTCAGGTGATGGAGTTTTTTACACTTACACAGTAGCACAGTTGTCTCAGGATGTTCAGGGTGTATGGGTTGGGGATGGAGATAATGACTCCCTCATGGAGGTATTTGTAAGTGGAAAAGACAACACAATTCATATGTATGAATGGAGTGATTCTTCATGGGTTGAACAGACAGTGGGGTCCTCTGGAGGATATATGATCAAGGTGACAGTGGGGGATGGAAACAATGATGGATTACTGGAGGTTTATGGGGTATCCGATGACGATTCTGTGTATCAGTTTGCCTACAATGGAACGTCCTGGGAAAAGACCGTGATTGGTTCAGGAACAGGGTTTATGAAGAGCGTGGCAGTTGGGGATGGTAATTGTGATGGTTTCCCTGAGGTTTACGCTGCGGGTGCGGACAGTAATGTTTATATGTTTTCTTTTGATGGCACAAACTGGAACACTACCACAATTGGTAAAATTAGTGGGACCATTCATGCGCTTGCAATAAATGATGGAACCAATGACGGCAAACTTGAGGTTTATGCCAGTGCTTTTGATGGTGGTATTTATCAATTCTCATGGAATGGATCTTCCTGGGCTATGGATACATTGTTACAGGTCCCTGGTGTTTACATTTATGGAGTATGGGTTGGGGATGGTGATAATGATACCCTTCTGGAGGTTTATGGGGCTGTTTCCAATGGCGATGTATATCAAATTGAGTGGAATGGAAGTTCCTGGGATACCACACGTCTTGGCACACTTCCTGATCAGGCGCTGGCAGTGAAGTTAGGGGATGGGGATAACGATGGGTTGAATGAAGTGTACGTTGCCTGCGATGATGGTAATATTTACAGGTTTGAGTTTGATGGTTCAAATTGGACGAGTTCCATCGTTGGAAGCGGTTCCAGTTATATGCACAACCTTGCCCTGGGAGATGGGGATAATGATGGATTCATAGAGGTTTATGGAGCAAATTATGATGACAGATTATACATGTTCAGGTTTGAAAGCATACAACCTGATATTGCGTCGGATTCAATTTTATTACCTCGTTCAGGCTGGATACCAGGTGGAAATTACCATATCAGGGCAGTTGTGGGGAACTATGGTGGAGGAAATGCAAACAATGTGTATGTTTTTGTTTCAGTTATAGATACAGTTGCAAATTCTGAGATATTCAGGGATACAATCCTGCTGGATTCATTACCTGCAAAATTGGATACAACCGTGGTTTTTGAGCCCTGTTACTATACACCTGGCTCTGTTTACAGGACCATTGTATATGTGAATTATCCTGATACGAATCCTGCCAATGATACAACCTCAATTCTTTCCGCAACCAAGGATGCTGTGGTGCTGTTTGTTGAAGATGCCAATGGATATGGTGCTCCGAACCATCCAGACAGCACATGGTTGATTCCCCTAACAAATCTTCTTGGCGAGAACAGAGTGGCTTATTTTGGACCAACTTCTTCTTATACTGATAATGGTCCTGATATTGAGGAAATGAGGAATGTAGACCTGGTAATATGGAACTGTTATGATTACTATGTTGACCCACAACTAACATCCCTTGATACGAGCAACATAAAGACCATTATTGATGAAGGGAAGAGGGTTTGGTTAATTGGACAGGATATAATATATTCTCTATTGGGAAAGAAGGGGATAAAGGGGAGGCTATATGAAAATCCCAAGGCCCTTAATAACTTCCTTGGAACTCACTTTGGTCTTTCTTCTTACTATGAGGACTATTACTATGGTTATGATATGAAAATACAGGGGATAAATGAAGCAAGTTCTCCAGTCCTGAATGTTTCCTCTGACTTTTATTACGATGGTAAACTATATCCTGATGAGCTTACCCCTGACACAACAATGTCATACCCAATCCTTATTGACCCTGACAGTAACTATACCATTGGAATCATCAGAAAAGATAGCATGAGTGCCTTCTGGGCTGCTGATGGTAGGGGGGTAGACTACTCTTCAGGTAGTGATTGGGAGAGTCTTATAGAAAAGATGTTAAACCTTCTTGGCATATCTACAACCGGTAAAAGCGAAGAAAAAGAGGTTGCATTTCAGTGTGCAAGAAACCTGACTCCATACATTTCTTTCTCATATAATGGGAAATTTACCTCCAATGTGTTTGTTTACGACATCATAGGACGTCTTATCCTTAAAAAAACTGTATATCCAGGGATGAATGTGGTTTTAAACAGGTTACCACAGGGCGTATATCTTCTTGCAATTCCCGAATTGGGAATAAAGCAAAGGTTTGTTGTTGTAAGATAAAATGATGGGGGAGGAATTCTCCTCCCCCATTATATGCATCAATAATATCTCTCTTGGTATCAGGGACTTGGTGTAAGGGCCGTGTCTATGCCTATACCTATGTTGTTTGCCCTGATGTTTACAAGGTCGTTTTCAGGTTGATACCATTTCTTGTTGTTCTTAAAGAATTCAACCGAATATTTATCATTTCCACCAAGGTCAAGGAAGACACCGTAGTTTTTCCCATAGAAATGGTATGGTGAAATCTTTGAGGGTTCATAGTATGAGTTCCTCTTGTCGCATGCACCAAGCCTGAGTCCATGGTCACTTATTCTGTATTCATCATCACCACCTGCCTCAATGAACAATGCTATTGACCTTATTTCAGCAACACCTATGGATATCTTCTTCATGTTGTATTTATCGTTTCCCCCACCGTCATAAAAATAGGCAAATGTCCAGTCCCATCCAAATCCAAGTGCTGCTCCAGCAGTTTCAAATAGTTCGTGTTTATCATTCCCATTCTCGTCAATCAGTGCCCCTATACAGAAATGGGCACCAGAACCCTGGGTGAAGTAACAGGACCTGTAGTGGTCGTTGCCACCTCCATCATAGAGAATACCTGTTCCGAACCAGTAACCTGTTCCCAGTGACCAGTTACCTGAAACATATCTGTCATTCCCCGAAATATCAATGAGCATACCAAGACCACCTGCCCATGAGTGGCCATCTGAGCCGTCCGCCCTTCTTCCACCACCAAAACCCTGAGAATTGTTACTGTTTATCCTGTGTTTTGAATGATAATCCCCTCTGTCATAGACAGATGAGTATGGCTCTGCATAGTAAAAGTCATTTCCTTGCCTGTCTGCAAGGAGTCCAATTCCCCCTATCTCTCCATCACCCTGAGAATTCCCATAAGACCTGTATTCATCGTCCCCTTCAGCATCCAGAAGCATACCAATCCCCCTGTATCCACACCCCTGTGTTTGGGTCCACCCTTTATATCTGTCACTCCCTGATAGGTCTGCAAGTATTCCCACACCAAAAAACCCATATCCCTGGGACTGTTTACCCCCTGTATATTCGTCGTTCCCTGACATATCAAGAAGCACACCTACACCGCATATCCCAGAACCCTGGGTGGGAATCAGTGTGTCATTTGATACATATTTATCATTTCCACCCAACTCAATAATCACTGAGACCGGGTTGATAAAAGAATTTGCCCCAACCCTGCCTTTATATGTATCATTGCCACCAAAATCAATGATAATGAATGGATTGTTGAATGAGTATTTGCCTGATTTTATCCCTAATAGTGCTATTTCACCAAGAGGGGTTTCAAAGATTATGTCCTCTTTCAGTTTCACATTAAGGTTTTTCAACTCAAACCCTGCCATTTCAACCGCTGATGCGACCTTCATTGCACCATAGTAAAAGGATGCATGGTCAGTGAATTTTTCTGCATCATCAATCTCTGGGTAGTATTTTGAGCCGTCTGATATGGTCATATCCAGGTCCTTCTCCAGCAAAATCCTTTCCCTTGTGCCTGCAGGCAGATTTCTCCAGGATTTTTCTATCCACATGTATCCATCAAGGGTGTTGTAAATCAGATTACTTAGGACACCCCTAATTTTCAGGGGAACCTTCTCAATCCTTTTCCTGATGGGGTTCTCTGTGTCTGGATATGCACCACCAAAGGTGATGGTATTCATCTGCCCATTTCCAGTAGAATACACCATTTTTATGGCAGAATACAGGTCAATCTTTTTCTCTGAGAGATTCGCACCGTAATTCCTGAAACCCTCAACCATCATGTCAACACCAATAAGATTCAAAATGTTGTAAATTGAATTCCTGTTTTTACTCATGATTGAATCAGATAGGTAGTGTTCAATGGTATTTGCCTTTGACAGAGTGAATCTGTGCACATAAAGTGGTTTTCTGTACAGGTCTATAAAGAATGGAAGGATAAATGGCATGTCTTCAGGAGAGGGAAACCTTGACCATGCCCTGTTCCACTCAAATCCCGGACTGTAAATACCGTTCTCTGCAAGTATTGAATCAATGGATATTGAAAAGAGAAGTATAAACATAAGACCTCCTTTTCTTTAGATATTACACAATTTTTTATTGAATAAAACCCCTTTTCCTGTATAGTTAGAAAAAGGAGGTGAGATGAGCCCTGTATTCCTTTTAAGTGGAATACTCATGATAGGTTCTGGTCTTGGGTTTATCTATTATTGGAGATACAAAACCCATGTTCCCTGGGGATTCTTTGGTCTGGGTATTCTTGGGTGGATTATAGCAGTTTTTCTTAAAGGTATTGCAGCGCTTTCACTGCCGCCCTTGAAGAAGTTTCTCTATGCATCATTAACAACAGGGGTTGCAGACCCAATTCTCTGGATTTACACAGGTCTATTAACAGGCATCTTTGAGTGTCTTGTTGTCTATGTCTTAATAAAGAACAGGTCAATGATTGTAAAATCTGGATGGAATGAGGCAGTTGGTTTTGGTATAGGTTTCGGAAGCATTGAGGCAATCCTCCTTGGAATAACCAGCCTCACATCAGTTTTGCTTATCCTGTATGCGCCTGAGGTTTTGCCAGAGGGAACATTAGAATCAATGACTGTGGAGCCATTCTTCCAGAACAGTTGGTCTGTTCTCATCCCTGTTATAGAGAGGATCAGCACCATTTTTATTCATACCTTTGCAGGTGTTTTAATTATTATGAGTATCAGGACAAAGAGACCCGGGTTCCTTTGGTGCTCCTTTGTTTACAAGACAATTGTTGATACCATTGCAGCAGTACTTCACATAACACTGAAGCCAGAACAGTTCACTGCTATGTTGATGTGGTCAGTGGAGATTGTGTTTGTTCTGCTTGCCCTTGCTGGAATCTATGGGCTCATCAGGTTAAAGAAGGAATTTCCCAAATTTGAGGAAGAGAATCAGCCAGGATAAAGGTATCCCTGTTTACCAGAGATTAAAAAACACCTGTATCCTTGACTAATTCACATTATTCTTTATTATTCACAAAGGTAAAAAAGGAGGTAAGTATCAGTTTACAGGAGACGCTCTTAAAACTTGAAATATTCTGGAAGGAGAGGGGCTGTCTGATAGGTCTTCCATATACAAGTGAGGTTGGTGCAGGAACATTCAATCCCCATACCTTCTTTGGTGCACTGGGTGAGAGGCCGTACAACGTGGCATATGTGGAGACCTCAAAGAGACCCAAGGATGGAAGGTATGCTGAAAACCCCAACAGACTTCAGGAGTTCAGACAGTATCAGGTTTTATTGAAACCCGCTCCAGATAATGTGCAGGATATCTATCTTGAGAGCCTTGAGTATCTTGGAATTGATATTAAGAAACATGACATCAGGTTTGTCCATGATGATTGGGAGTCTCCAACCCTTGGTGCATGGGGACTGGGGTGGGAGGTCTGGCTTGATGGTATGGAGATTACCCAGTTCACCTACTTTCAGCAGGTTGGTGGAATAGATTTGAAGGTGATACCAGTTGAACTCACCTATGGAATAGAGAGGATAACCATGTTCATAGATGGTGTTGATACTGTTTTTGATATGGAGTGGGGTGGTGGATACACATGGAAGGACCTTTATAAAGAGCCAGAGTATCAATGGTGTGTTTATAACTTTGATGAGGCGGATACAGAATTTCTCTTCACCCTGTTCCAGAAGTGTGAATCAGAGGTATTCAGACTCCTTGATAAAGGATTGATTTACCCTGCATACGACTTTGTGATAAAGGCCTCCCACACATTCAACCTGCTTGATGCAAGGGGTGCAATAAGCCCCAAGGAAAGGGGAAACTATATATTGAGGATAAGAAAACTTTCAAGGAAGGTGGCTCTTGTATGGTTGAAAAACTACTCATAGAGATTGGTACAGAGGAGATACCTTCAAGTTATATAGATACTGCAATTGAGGGTTTCAAAAGGGAACTCACAACCCTGTTTGATAATAGAGGCCTGAGTTATGGTGATGTGGAAACATACGCAACACCAAGAAGGCTTGCCTTACTGGTGAATGCACTACAGGATAGGCAGGAAGACAGGGTGTTAGAGATAAAAGGGCCACCTGAAAGTGTTGCATTCAAGGACGGGAAGTTAACAGAGCAGGGGAAAGGTTTTGCAAGGTCAAGGGGTGTGAGAGAGGAAAATTTATTTGTGAAGGATACTCCCAAAGGTAGATTTGTCTTTGCAAAGGTACTTGAAAAGGGGATGAAAACCGAGGATATAATAAAAGATACCCTTGAAGAGATTGTTTCAAAAATTCCATTTCCCAGATACATGGTGTGGAATGAAAAGGGATTCAAATTCGCAAGGCCAATAAGATGGATGGTTGTTCTCTTTGGGAGTAAGGTTATTGATGTTGAAATTGCAGGGGTGAAGAGTTCTGGCATAACGTATGGTCACAGGTTTTTGTGCAGGAATCCAATAAAAATAAGCAGACCTGAAGATTATGTTGAATTGCTGAAAAAGGGATATGTTATTCCAGATACACAGGATAGGAGGAAAACAATACTGAACCTTCTTAATGAAGAAGCAGAAAAGTTGAATGGAACCCCTGTAATACCTGAGGAACTCCTTGATGAGGTTGTGAACCTTGTTGAATATCCCTGTGTCATTGCAGGAAGATTCCATGAGAAGTACCTTGAATTACCCAGGGAGGTTGTTGAGACTGCAATGGAGACACATCAGAGATACTTCCCTGTTGAGAAGAAAGGAGAGCTGTTACCTTACTTTCTGGCAATAATTAACACCCACCCGTCAGAGGATATTAAGAGGAACAATGAGAAGGTTCTCACCGCAAGGCTTGAAGATGCAAGGTTCTACTATTTAGAGGATATAAAGGTTCCTATGGAGAAAAGGGTTGGGCTCCTTGATACCATTACATATCAGGAGGGGCTGGGCACACTCCTTGACAGGGTGGAGAGGCTGAAAAAACTTGCTGAATTCGTGAGTAATTATGTTGATTTTGACAGAGAGGTTGTTGAAAAGGGGATTGAACTCTCAAAGGCAGACCTGACAACCCTCATGATAAGGGATGGAAAAGAATTCACAGGCCTTGAGGGAAAGATTGGTTACCACTATGCAATTGAGCAGGGCATTGACAGGAAGGTGGCTGATGTTATAAAAGACCATTATCTCCCAAGATATTTAGGTGATGAACTCCCTGAAACCACAGAGGCGTGTGTTGTGTCCATAGTGGACAGGGTTGACCATATAATTGCAGGATTTATAAAGGGTAAAAAACCAACAGGCTCCAAAGACCCACTTGGATTGAGAAGAGCTGCCAATGGATTAATAGAGATTCTAATTGGCAAGGGTTTTGTTATACCCCTTGAGGAATTGTTTAAGGCTGGTGCTGAATTATATAATATGCAGGTTGATATTGAGGGGATTGTGGGTTTTATAAATGAGAGGATTGAAAGGGTTCTGGAACAGAAGGGGATTCCATACGACATAACAGATGCTGTGATTGCATCAGGAACCCGGGACTTAAGAAG
>Ga0180300_10000469_pt1 | contig 17664 bp, 17 predicted proteins | sample GuaBasSediGuay15_FD_121798 | JGI IMG/M metagenome (GOLD analysis project Ga0180300, IMG submission 121798) | Subseafloor sediment microbial communities from Guaymas Basin, Gulf of California, Mexico - Guay15, Core 4569-2, 21-24 cm | ecosystem: Environmental > Aquatic > Marine > Hydrothermal... | reverse complement strand
TTTATGATTGGCTAACATCAAATATTTATTTTTGCTCTAAGGCAACTTTAATCAAGTAAGTGTTTCCACCTGATCCCTGTGATTCAAAATTAGGTCAAATTGGCTCATCATTTCATGAAGGTCAGTAAATATCCAATCAGCTCCTTGTAAATGTTCTTTTGGCAACGTGGATTGGATAGCCACACACCTCATTCCCGCTGCTTTCGCCGCCTGAATACCATAAGGCGCATTTTCTACCACCAAACACTGCTGTGGTGCTACGCCAATTTTCTCCGCAGCTTTTAAATAAGGTTCCGGATCCGGTTTGTTGCGGCTTACGTCATCGGCAGTAATCACCAAATTGAACTCTGACCGAAATGGGTCCTTGAGCACGGTACAAATGGTGTTCCAGGTAGAACCGGTGACTAAGGCGACTTTCAGCTTTTTGGATTTTGCCATTGCCACCAGTTCTTCAATTCCTTCCTGCAATTTTGCTTTGGTACGTTGTCGGTACAGTTGACGTTTTTTATCAATGAGTTCCTGTATTTTCTTTTCAGGTAATTGGATATTACTTTTCTGCAAAATACTACGTCCAATATTATTGGCGCTACTACCTTCTCGCAGATAGACATCCATTGGATCTAACTGAATACCCAGGGGAGAAAAGACTTCGCGCCAGGCCGCAATGTGATAAGGCATAGTATTAGCTACTACGCCGTCAAAGTCCAATAATAGCGCTTGAATCATGTCGAATTCCTTTTCAATTTAACTGGGTTCAACTTGTTCTTTACCGAATTAGAGCTACCATTTCTTTTACGGCGCGGTCTAAGCCTACCAGAACCGCTCTGGAAATAATTGAGTGACCAATATTTAGTTCTTCTATTTTGTCTAACTGGGCTACTGGTACGACATTTTGATAGTTAAGTCCATGTCCGGCGCTAACTGCCAGTCCCAATTTGGAAGCTGCTACTGCCATTGTGTCCAGTTTTTCCAGTTCCTCCATCATCTTATTTTCATCCTCGGCATTAGCATACTCTCCTGTGTGCAGTTCAATAAAGTCTGCTCCTACTTTTGCGGCCGCTTTGATTTGATGAATGTCAGGGTCTACAAATAAACTAACCACAATATTATGAGCCCGTAAGTTGGAGATTACCTCCTGAAGGTAGTCTCCATGAGTCACTACATCTAGTCCCCCTTCAGTAGTAAGTTCCTGACGTTTTTCTGGTACTATTGTCACCATGTCCGGCAACACCTGCAAGGCGATGTTTACCATTTCTTCAGTGGCAGCCATTTCGAGATTTAGATGTGTTTTTACTACCTGACGCAATAACTTCAAATCGCGGTCTTTTATGTGTCGTCGGTCTTCGCGTAGATGACAAACGATGCCATCGGCGCCAGCCAATTCTACCAACACCGCCGCAGCTACTGGATCCGGCTCAACAGTTTTGCGGGCTTCACGTACAGTAGCAACGTGATCAATGTTTACACCTAATCTTGCCATAGTACCTCCAGCAGATTTCTATCCACGGATATTTAATTTGACTAATTGCCAATATTGTGACATGGGGATAAAATGAACTCCCTGCTCAGCCCAACGAGGTAATTCTGCTTGCAGAACGCCCAGAGTTTCTCTACGTGCGTGAGCAATGGCTATTGCATAACCTTGTTTAGTAGCTTTTTTAATTACAAGCTCGAGGTTCTCTTTCGCTCCCAGCGAACTTTGGGGGTTATCTAGATAAGCGTTCATCCGCACTGCCGGAACTCCCATGCGCCGCGCCACCGATATGCCTAAACTTGTGGGATTAGTCATGCTGTCGACAAAATAAAGTCCTTTTTCTCGCAGGGCTTTCATTAACCTGATCAGCGTGAGGCGATCAAGGCTGACCTTTGAACCCATGTGATTGTTTAGTCCTTTGGCTGCCGGAAGCTGGGAACAAGCCCGATTTATTACCTGCTTGATTTGTTTTTCTGACATGCCTACAAACACTGTGTACCCGTTTCGTTCTATTTTAGAATGCAACGGTTCCATGGGTAGATGGATCATTATCTCAAATCCTCGGTCGATGGCTTTTTGGGCCACCTGCTGCGAATACTTCAATCCGGGGATGATTGAAAAAGTGACCGGATAGGGCAAATCTAAGAATCCCCGTACAGTCTCATCATCATAATAACCGAAATCATCAACAATAATAACCACATAGACATCTAACCAGGGCAAATTGTTATCTTCACGGAAGAGAATTTGTCCCACTGTCCGATTTCCCAGACCGAAAGATAGGGAAGTGGTTTTAGTTTTCAGATTTTCTCTGCAATCTATGACTTTGAATTGATTCTTCTTTATGGTACGCAAAGTTTTTAACATGAATAAATCAATGGGGAAATTGGTAGGAAAGTAGATTGTCATCTGCTCCGGGCCTGCATGGTCACTATGTTTTCTTTGAACTTTTTCAAATCCGCGAAACCAACTGATGGGCATAGAGAAGTCCCGACGACTCTGAAGGATGCTTTGTTTCAGCGACAATAATAAAATTTTTGGTGAAATGCTCGAAGCCGAACTAAAATTTTGTTTGCTCATAGGTACTTTTTTGAAATAAACCAACCCCATTCCGATTGCAGAAAGCAAAAGTAGCATGAACCAAAAGAATTGGGGGTTTAGAGATGCTTTGTGCCCGGAGCGTGAAGAGTAAAGACGTTGTTTTGAAATTGAACTTCTTCTCATCCCATCAGCGATTTCTAAGTCTTGCCTCATGAATAGTAATGTTGTTTAAATTTCTACCTTTACTTGTCCTACCAAGAATAAGCCTTGAGGTCGCTCCAACTGGGATAGTTTTCGATTCCGATATCTCGCCAAAAGTAAATGACCCAGTTCCCGTCATGTTGGCGTGCCAAATGGAATTCACCGCGTCCTTTGACTTCTCGAGGACACAGATCAGAGGCTATAGTGTGATGTACAGTAAGGTCATATTCGCGGACATAAACCACACTATCTTCGGAGACATAATCTTGCCCCTGCGCTGGTCTGTAAAGAATAAGTGTAACCAGAGAGTCCCTTGGTACCTTAGAGAAAAGCAGGTGGATGTAATTGCTTTCTTTTTGAAAATTCCAATTTTCAAACACTCCGGGATTTCTCTGCATAGCAGCATGATCTGCTTCAAAACGAAAGGTCTTGATGGTAGTAGAGTCAGTTGCTAAACAACGGAGATAATTAGTGGCATTACACTCCTTCATCGCATTTTTTAGATTATCCATAACGAATTCCGGCGCAGTGGGTGGTATCCATAATGATCGCCGTTGTTGCGGATTCTCGGGCCCGCGGGTAGCAAATGGAGTTTTGCACCCTACTATTAACAGACAAATAAACAAATTTGCTACTATTGGTCTCAATAAAATGAGGCCCTTGAAAGCTTTCACTTGTTGATTCCGGGATTATGTGGTTGATACTTACCACGTCGTTGCAAATTAATATAGAATAATTTACTCTTTTTTTCAAGCACTATTTTTGCTGCGAACCTTTCTTATTGACTTTTTCTAAATCTTTAGATATATTGTTATCGGTACTGAATTGCGATGATTTCGATAAATTGATTAGGGAGGTGTGTATGGTTGATGTTAAAGGGATTGATAGATTATTAAGTTTCAGTGAGGATGAATATTTTGTGGTTAGTGTTTATCTTAATGTAGATGGTAAGCGATTTACCAAAAGGGATTGGGAAACTTTACTGAAAGATTTAATCAAAGATCGGAGGAAGCAACTCCAAGCCGAGCCGATTCCATCGGCGGTGAGGAATGCACTGGAAGGCGATTTTGAGCGCATTCAGCGTTTTTTCAATCAGGAGTACTCTGGAAAAGGAGCAAAGAGTGTGGCATGTTTTTCTTGTTTGAAAAAAAATCTGTGGCAGGTTTACTATCTTCCTCAGCCGGTGCGCAGTCGCTTGATCGTCAGCCATCAGCCTTATTTGCCTCCTTTGCTAACCCTGCTTACGGAGAACAAGCATTATTGTGCCGTGTTGGTTAGTCGTGAAAAGGCACGAATTTTCAAATCCTATCTGGGTGAAATCGAAGAGTGTTCTGAGATATTCGACGAGGTGCCAGGGAAAGTGAGAATAGCAGGATGGTATGGATTGGAGGAGAGACGGATCGAGCGTCATATTGAAGATCATGTACATCGTCATTTGAAAAAAGTAGCCGATGCTTTGGCGAGGTTGTTTAAGGTTCAGCCTTTTGATGGGTTGATTATTGGCGGTCGTCGGGAGATTCTGCCAGATTTTGAACATCATTTGCACACATACCTTAAAGAACGGATTATTGGCAGGATAAATGTGGAGCCAGAAACTGAACTTCCTATTATTTGGAGGGAAGTTGGTAAGGTGATAAGCCAGTTTGAGAAGGCTCAAAAAGAGAAACTGGTTCAGCGTGTCATGGAGGAATCACAATCTGGTGGTTTAGGAGTGATTGGCCTGAAGGAAACCCTAAAAGCTCTTTGGCAGGGACAAATAAGTACCCTGTTAGTGCAGGAAGGACTTTCTCTTTCTGGATATGTGTGCCCAAAGTGTGGCTATATGAGTGATAACGAGAATTACTGTCCTTACGATCGACTTGAGATGAGAAAAACGCCTGACTTGATGGAGGAGGTTGTCGAAGCGGCTATGATTCAAAATTGTGAAATTATCCACGTTTCAGAATCACAGGTTGGAGAAATGGCAGGTTTGTTAAGATTTAAGATCTAATTTGAGGTGATGTATGGAAAACAGTGAGTTACGCCGCGATCCTATCACAGGTCGTTGGGCAATTATTCTTATGGATGAAAAAATTGATTTTGACAAGCTCCTAAGCTCAAAATCGCACAGAGAGCGTTCTAACGAAGTTAAAGCTTGTCAGTTTTGCGAAGGGCGGGAGGATCAAACTCCGTCAGAAATTTTTGCTCTTCGCCATCCTAATACTGAACCCAATGCTCCTGGTTGGCAGGTAAGAGTGATACCCGACAAAAGGCCGGTTTTGCAAATCAGAGGTGACATCGATAATCGTGCTGTTGGTATTTACGATGTCTTGAATGGTATTGGTGCTCACGAACTTCTTATCGAACATCCTCAGCATTTTGTCAATATTCCCGATTTTCCCCTTGAGCAGATGAAAGGTGTACTGTCGACCATGCAGAATCGTATTGTCGAATTGAAAAAGGACCCACGATTCCGTTATATTATTGTTCACAAAAATTATGGTGAAGCTTCTGGTACCACATTAGAACATGCTTATTCTCATATTATTGCTTTACCGGTAACACCAGGCAGAGTAAAAAACGAGCTCATGGCAGCGAAAGAATATTATTCTTTCAAACAGCGTTGCATATTTTGTGATGTCGTGCGTCAGGAGTTGGAGCAAAAGGAGCGAATTGTAGCAGAGGACGGGAATTTTTTGGCTTTTACTCCCTTTGCATCGAGACGGCCATTCGAAGTATGGATGCTACCAGAAAAGCACGAAACCTTCTTTGAACAAAATTCTAATCAGGGTGCTCTGGCTAGTATGCTAATAACTGTGATGGGTAAAATTCGGCAGATGTTAAAAAATCCTGATTACATTATCACTCTTCACAGTGGTCCAAACATTAATGTCAGTCGAAGACGGGGCTATTGGAAAACTTTGAAGTCGGATTTTCACTGGCATCTGGAGGTTGTTCCTCTTTTGCGCAGCTACACCAGTTTTGAACTGGGGTCGGGTTTTCCGATTAATTCAGTGCCACCAGAAATAGCTGCCCGAGTGTTGCGCGAAGAGTCCTTTTAGCTTTATTAATTGTTAGCCCTTATCAAACAATAACTAAACGGTAACCCAATTATTAAGGAGGATGAAAGTATGACAACGATCGTCGATGTTGCTGGTCGAGAGATTTTGGATTCGCGGGGTAATCCGACTGTAGAAGTAGAGGTCTTACTTGAAGGTGGTGCCTTTGGACGTGCAGCCGTGCCCTCAGGTGCCTCTACCGGGGAACATGAAGCTTTAGAGCTACGCGACAATGATAGCCAGCGCTACAGTGGTAAAGGTGTACTTAATGCTGTAAAAAATGTTAATGAGACAATTGCTAACGAGATTATTGGATTGGATGCGACACAGCAGGCATTTATCGATAAGTATCTGATTGAATTGGATGGGACAGAGAACAAGTCGAAATTTGGTGCCAACGCTATTCTGGGAGTCTCATTGGCAGTTTGTAAAGCAGCAGCCGAGGCCTTTGAGTTGCCCCTTTACCAATATATTGGGGGAGTAAATGCACGCACTCTTCCCGTGCCCATGATGAATATTCTTAACGGTGGAGTTCATGCTGATAACAATGTGGATTTGCAAGAGTTTATGATTTTCCCGGCCGGGGCCGATTGTTTCGCCGAGGCACTGCGCTATGGCGCCGAGGTTTTTCATACTCTTCGCTCGGTACTGAAGCAAAAAGGTTACAGCACCGGGGTAGGAGACGAAGGCGGCTTTGCACCAGATTTAAAATCCAATGAGGAAGCTATCCAGGTTATGCTCGAAGCTATTGAAAAAGCTGGGTTCCGTGCTGGTAAAGATATTTATCTGGCGCTTGATCCGGCAGCCAGTGAGTTCTTCGATACGGAAAAGAAGAAATATATTCTTAAATCAGAGAATAAAGAACTCTCACCTGAACAAATGGTCGATTATTATGCCAATTTAGTTAAACAATATCCTATCGTCTCTATTGAAGATGGTATGGCAGAGGATGACTGGGAAGGGTGGAAAATTATTACCGAAAAGTTAGGTAACAGCATCCAACTGGTTGGTGACGATGTTTTTGTTACCAATACGAAGAGATTGCGACAGGGGATTGACCAAGGAGTTGCTAATTCTATTTTGATTAAAGTTAATCAAATCGGTACGCTGACGGAAACATTGGAGGCTGTTGAGCTTGCAAAACGGTATGGCTACACTGCGGTAATTTCCCACCGTTCAGGGGAAACCGAGGATAATACTATTGCTGACATAGCTGTAGCCACTAATGTGGGAATGATCAAAACCGGATCGCTCTGCCGCAGTGAGCGGATAGCCAAATACAATCAACTGCTGCGCATCGAAGAAGAACTGGGTGAAATTGCCAAGTTTCCCGGTATCCAGGCAATCAAGCAATGGGATTGAGTTGAGAACCGAGCACAAGAAAACCTGAGATTCACCCCGTGAGATAGTCAACCGTATCTTACGGGGTGAAGATGATTAAAAGTACGTTTTGGGGATCGGTAGCATCTGTTGATGAATTTCTACCAAAATCACAATGAAAGATATGTCTAATCGAATTGGGATATGGACAATATCGTTACTTTGTGTATTTCACTTTCTTTTTTTGCTAAAGTTTTTCGCTCCTGCTATTTCTACCCCGGACGCACAAGGATATTTTACCCAGGGAAGAATAATTGCGACACATGGTCAGACTTTTTTCACTCCTCAGAACAATGTTCAGTACATCGGGTCTCATTGGTATAGTCAGGATGGACAAAAATATTACACTACTTTTCCTCCGGGGTTTCCTTGTCTAATAGCTATTGCTTATAAGCTATTTGGTGCGAAATCAACCTTTCTGGTAAATCCGATTTTGGCCTCGGTGAGTTTGTTGATTTTTTTCTTCTTATGTAAAAACTGGCTTTCTAACAGCTGGTCTTTGGTAGCAGTATTTCTACTGGCAATAAATCCTTTTTACAACGAACACGCACTATTTGGTGATTCACACACTTCAGTAGTCTTCTTCTTCCTCGTGGCTTTGTTATTCTTAATGAAGGCAATTAAAACAGACAACTGGATTTATGGAATTATTTCGGGGCTGGCTATAGGTGTAGTTCCTGCAATTCGTTATGCCGAGTTTGTTCTCTGTATTGTTTTTAGCGGATACATCTTTTGGCAATTTCATGCCAAACAACTGTCTTTACGAACATGTGTTTCATCTATCGTCGGTATAGTAATAGTACTTACCCCGTTGGCTGTACGAAACCAGATAGCCTTTGGTAAGTTTTGGATAACAGGTTACAGTCAGCTAAATACTCAGGCATTATTCGGATTCAATTACTTAATTGAGCATTTCATTCCGTTTATTATGCTACTTGTAACTGCTGGAATGGGAATACTATTCCTGTTCAGTATCGGCGGCTTTGTCAGACTTTTGAAAGACCCCAACACTAAATCTATTGGTATTTATTTTCTATTGTCCATAAGCATTCTAATATTGACCTATATGGCTTATTTTTGGCCACCTGACCCACAAACAATGCGTTTTTTATTGCCAACCTTCCCGATTTACACCATAGCGGCAGTTTACTTTATTAGCCAGCTAAAGGGGAAATATCAAATTGTTTACCTGTCAATTGCTCTTCTTGTGTCTTTACCGTGGGGAGTGTCTGGTTCCTTACGGGCTGTAAAGTCTTTGAAGGCGCGGAACAGTGTTTTGGCAAACATAACAAGATATATTGAGAGAAAGATAAAAGCCGGAAACATTATTATTACCTATGAGGGAATATGTCAAAATCTCGACCTACTCGGCAAATGGAAACTTATTGATATGTCAATACTTGCAAAGGCAGATCCCTTAATGGGACAAAGGCCGATGAAACCAATGAGAAATGAATACGCATCGAAAGTTTATGACTCACTACACGGGGATGAGTTTAAAAAGCAATTAATCAAAGACTTAAGTCAATGGTCTGCTAAAAGGATTTTCCTGATCGCATACGAAAGTGAAATCGGAATGCTAAGCAAGTTAATTGATGATAGACTCAATGTTGAGAAAAAGTGGTCCATTGAAATGTCCGATTTTCCAGTGTTAGAATTTATCTTTGAGAGAAGAGTACGGACAATGCCTGATCGCCCGAGGGCAAATCGTCCTGATGTCACAGGGCCTAATCGAATATTCGACTTTGAAATAAGAAAAGAACCTTTGATAATTGTTGAATTAACAAGGAGGAATACTAAAGATGATGACTAAATCCTTAGCTAATTTTTTAATTATTCCTTTAGTTGGCTGTCTTCTTTTAGCACAACACCCTATAAACAAGACCGATAGTTTTCGCTCCGGAATTCCTGAAGGAATGGTGCTTATTCCTGGAGGCACATTTGAAATGGGTATCGATAAGGCCGATCTTGAGCAGCTGGTAGAGATGGGTCGTGGAGTGCCTCACATGAGTGAACTCCATGCATATAGGTGGTTCGGAGACGAAATACCAAGACATACTGTGAAAATTGATTCGTTCTATATTGACATCTATGAGGTGACCAACAGGCAGTTTAGGCAGTTCGTTCAACAGACGGGATATCAGGCAGAGGGAGATTGGCAAAAGTATGCCCAAAAACACCGGATGGATCATCCGGTAGTAAATGTTACTTGGAATGATGCTAAAGCTTATGCTGAATGGGCAGGGAAACGGCTTCCCACGGAAGAGGAGTGGGAGTATGCTGCAAAAGGTGGCAAGGCGGTAAAATGGTTTCCTTGGGGGGATTCACCGGATCCGGCCCGTGCTAATTACAGACATCAAGGAGAGTCTTTTTGGGCTGGCGTAGTCAGACTGATAGGATTAAGGAAAATGGGTACCAAACCAGTAGGCAGTTATGAACCTAACGGGTTTGGGCTATACGATATGTGCGGCAATGTAAGCGAATGGTGTGAAAATGTTTACAAACCTTATCCTGATGGGCCTCAGGAAGATGAAATTTACACCGGGCATGGCCTGTTCAAAAAGAGTCAGAAGCCAATGTACGGAAAGGCTATTCGGGGTGGAAACTGGCAATCTCCAAATGCTGTTTTTGTAAGGATTACCCACCGTAATGAGGCTGTATCTAGTCATTTTAGCAATGATTTGGGCTTTCGTTGCGCCAGCAGTGTTTCACCACATGCTTTTGGCGCTTTACCTCCCCGGAGTTTCAAGAACAGCAAATAATTAAACCCTTGACTAAAGTCATTTCACGAGGTTATTATGCATCGTGCTCACTCGAGGCAAAAGGCAATTAGAAAAACTTACCAATCTAGTTATTTGGTTTTGTTACGATTAAAGCATCTATTGTGGTTGGCTATTTTAGCGATAGTTGTCTATTATTTCTTTCTTAGTGACTCCGGTGTCCTTACTTTACTTCGACTAAAAAAAACGAAGAATAATTTGCAGGAACAGGTCAGAATTTTACAAAGGCAGCAAACTGAATTACAAGCAACAATTGATAAGCTCAAAAATGATCCGGATTACATCGAAAAGCTTGCCCGCGAACGCCTTAAATTAACTAAAAAAGGCGAGACAATTTATCTGATGTTACCGCAACAGCATTTTCAGCCACAGGATAGCAGCAAGTAAAAATCGTGTCTTGCCTTTTCTTGAGTCAGAAAAGGTGAGCATTTTATGATGAATCGCAATCGACTATTTTTCTTTCTGTGTGTTTTTCCATTTTTTACTTCTTTTTCCTTAGCTCAAGTTCCAAATAACAATCTTCAACTTGGGTTTCGCCAGGATTTCAACAACTATCTCTGGAAAGCAGCAGTTCATTACATTAAAGCCAAGGAACACAGCTATCAGATTGTTTTTCAAGAAGATTTCAACTCAAATCTATTGTATGTGCCTGCTCTTTCACCAAAGTGGCGTGATGAGAACCGTTTTACGTTTTCATATAAGAACAACTTATTGCCATGGTTTAGCAATATAGCATTGCTAAAAGCGTTCTCACTTTCTGACAAACAAAGTGGCTACCATAATAGTGCCCACAGTGAATTTGTAGCTCTGGGCTTTCAATTAGAACTTCAGCAGTTGTTAAATTGGAAGGGGCTCGTTGGTCCCAAATGGGATAGTCGCTTTAATCACGATGATCAGGGTGTGGGCTTGCAGGTCGAATTGCTGACAGATGATTTGCAATGGCAGGGTTACTATAATCGATGGCAATTGCGTTGGAGCCATGACCGAATTGGCCGACGACAAGAGCATGATTTTTCTCTTTCTTGTCAGTTCCAGCGAGAATTTTACGAAGGTACCAGTGACTCCTTAGTTGTTACCTTAAACCGATTACGACGTGACTACTACATTACCAAAGCCGGTGACCTGGAAACTCGCTCTGAAAAAAAATGGCAAGTGAATAATTGGCTTTCCTACCGTATTTTCCCGGGATTAGATTTCCATCTTTTTTCCTCGCTGTACCTCAAAAAAAGTGATATCGAACAGATTATTCAGACCAAATCAACTGGCAGACGAGAGCGTCAGGACGATGGTCTACGCCTGAAAACACAGTTAGACTACAGGCGAAACTCCCTTCAAACTATCTTGGGATTCCTCTATCATGCCCAGGTTCAGGAATACAAATTTTTGGGAGAAATCACCCCCTCTCCGTTTATGGGTAGTATTGGTATTCCTGATAACCAAAGTAAATTGTTCCAGCTTTACTCTAACCTTCGTTGGTGGCCAACAAGCAAAGATTCGCTGGCCTTACATGGTTCAATTAGCTGCTTTCGTTACGATACTCCAGATACCAATAATTTTGATGATCGTGATGAATTACGTGTCAACCTTTGCTTAACCAACCGATATCGTTTTCATCCAGATCTTGCCCTAACAGTGGGGGCATATGTCAATCTTAATCATTTGATTTATATTTACGCTGAGCACAGTGCCGATAACAATTGGAGTCGCTTTTTTCGTCTGTCTACAAACCTGACTTATCAACCTAATTCTAACATACTATGGAAGCAGTCGGCTGAGGTTTTGGCTAAATACACCGATTACGATTTTGAAGAAATCTTGAGCTCTGTCCGTAGTTTTGTTTTTCGTGAGTTTACTCTTTGTAACACTGTGCAGGTGAAATTATTCGCTAATACCAAAATTTCTTTCTTTTATCGTTTGGAGTTAGAAGAGAACGGTCGACTTTTTTGGGAATCTTTCTCTGAGCAATTATTGGAACGACGGCAGAACAATTTTTTTTCTTGGAGCACCGAATACCTACTGTTTGACCAGTTTAGGCTGACGTTGGGCGTTAGCGGGTATTTTCGGCAACAATGGTATTACCAAACCACAACTCTTGGAGAAACTATTGAAAAAAAACAGGGAAGATTTTGCAGTTACGGCCCGTTGTTTCGCATTCAATTATTGAACCAAACCAAACAGCAGGCCTATGTTTCTCTTTCTATGTTGCGGGTTAAAGATAGTATGGATCGCTTGTATTACATTCATCATATTGATCTTTCTCTCAATTGGGGGATTTAAAACTTGCAACTGATCCCAGGAATTAGCAGGTCCGATAAAATTTTATAAATAGGAGATAGTTAACATGCCAACTGTGCGATTGATAGTTCCAAGTAGATTTGAAATAGTAGAGGAGCTAACCTTGCTTATTGAGCGGATAACAGAACAAATGCACTTTGATTCAGATGATCGGGACAATATCGTGATTGCGGTTACTGAAGCCGTAAGTAATGCTATTATTCACGGTAACCGTAACGACGAAGAGAAAAAAGTGCAAATTAGCATTGTTACCTCTGATAAAAAAATTACTATTCGGGTAAAAGACGAAGGGGAAGGGTTCGATCCCAACAAATTAGCCAGCCCATTAGAACCCAACAATATTCTCAAAGAGAATGGTCGAGGTATTTTTATTCTCCACTCGCTCATGGACAAGGTAAAATTCGATTTTAGTGCTGGGGGCACCGAAGTAATTATGACCAAGTACAAAAAGCCCTTGCAAAAAAGCAGAAAATCTCTTACATTGAGAACAATTTGAAATCTGATTTTCACTAACTTGGAGGACTTGCATATGCAGATTAAAGAAGAAATTCGTGATGATGTAGCAGTGCTCTATTTAAAAGGTAATTTAATGGGTGGTACAGACTCGACGGAACTTCATGAAAAGGTTAAAAGCTTGATTGCTGATAAGGTTAAAAAGGTAGTTATTGACTTAAGTAAAGTAAAGTGGATGAATAGCTCGGGATTAGGAGCACTGATGGGATGCATGACGTCGCTCAAGAGTGCCGACGGCGAGCTGAAAATCTCTGGCGCCACAGAAAAAATTCGAAACTTGTTCATGATTACGAAGCTTATTACTATCTTCGACACCTATGAAACTGCTGAACGAGCTGTGGCAAGTTTTAAGTCCTGATTTTTTATTATTAATTCATGAATAATTCGACCTAAGTGTTTCGTAGGCAGGAGGAAATTTTTTATGGTTAGACTACTTCCTAAAGAGTAAAAATTTTATGATTTGTTTAATCAAGCAGCGCATAACATCAACGAGGGTGCACGATTACTTAAACAGATGCTGAAAACTTTCGACAATCTGGAAGAATATGCACGTAAAATTAAGCACCTTGAGGATGAGGGCGATAGTCTCACTCACGATATTATTCGACGTCTGAATCAGACTTTTATTACTCCTTTCGATCGGGAGGATATTTACAGTCTTACCGAAGCATTAGATGATGTTTTGGATTTCATCGATGCTGCAGCAGATTGGATTGTTACCCTCAAAATTCCTCACCCCCCCATGGAAGCAATTCAGCTTTCTGAAATCATTTATGCTTCCACCCAAGAGATTGAAAAGGGGATTAGCAACTTACACAATCTAAAAAATGTTTACAAACATTGTGTAGAAATCAATCGACTTGAGAACGACGCTGACACTTTACTTCGCCAAGGGTTGGCGAGACTTTTTGAAAATAATACAGATCCGATTAAGATTATTAAACTTAAAGATTTCTTCGAAGATCTGGAATCAGCAACTGACCGTTGTGAAGATGTTGCTGATGTATTGGAAGCTATTGCGGTAAAGAACATGTAACCAGGAAATTGCGTATGATCGATCCAACTTTGTTTGTTGTTATTGTGGTTATTTTAGCATGGGTTTACAATTTCTACAATGGAATGAACGATGCAGCCAATGCTATCGCTACCACTGTTTCCACCAGAGCCTTAACCCCCAAGCAGGCTATCGTGTTAGCCCGAACACTTAATGTAGCAGGTGCGTTCGCAACTACTGCTGTAGCTAAAACTATTGGGAAGGGCATTGTTACCCCGGATTCAATCAATCAATTGGTGATAATTTCAGCTTTGGTAGGAGCAAGCGTGTGGAGCGCCTTTTGTACCCATTACGGCATTCCTATTAGTATCACTCATGGACTAATAGGTGGACTTATTGGAGCTGCCATTTATGCAAAAGGTGTTGGAGTAATCCAAATGGCAGGTGTCTCTAAAGTGTTCTGGGCGATGATTATTTCTCCCTTGGCCGGATTTGTAGCTGGCTTCGTTCTGATGGTAATTATTTACTGGATCTTCCGAAAGACAACTCCAGCCAAAGTCAATAAAGGCTTCAAAATGGGGCAGGTTGTTTCAACCATATTTATGTCTTTTAGCCACGGGTCCAATGATACCCAGAACGCTATGGGGATAATTACCGCGGCGCTGGTAGTAGGAGGATTTATTGATTCCTTCCATGTGCCTATTTGGGTTATTTTAGGGTCGGCTTTTTTTATGGGATTGGGAACCTCAGTAGGAGGATGGCGAGTAATTAAGACTTTAGGCATGCGGATGGTAAAGGTGCGACCAGTTCATGGATTTACTGCTGAGTGGTCCGCTGCAGCCGTCATAATGGGGGCAACCCTTTTAGGTGCTCCCATTAGTACAACCCACGTGGTCTCTACCTCGATTATGGGTGTGGGGGCAACACGGCGATTCTCGGCCGTACGATGGGGAATAGCTGGCAATATTGTAGCTACTTGGATATTTACTTTTCCCGGAGCTGCTTTTATTTCTGTTGCAACTTACTTTATTCTTGATATTTTTATTTAAAACTCCACCCAGAATTAATCTATCGAAGTTCAAGTTAAATGTCATGCAATTTTCTCATAAGCCCAAACGCAAGGTACTAATAAACGTCACCTCGCTCATCGATGTGATGTTTATCTTGCTTATTTTTGTGATGGTTACCTCTACTTTCCTGGAACAACCGGGAATAAAATTAGAATTGCCAAAGGTTAAAAGTGTCGAGATTGAACAAGTTGAAAATTTGGTGATCTATATTGATGAGAAACAAGAGCTGTTTCTGAATGATCACCAAAGCACGCTACGTGATTTGAAAGAGCGTTTGCAAGATGCTATCAAGGAAAACCCCAATCCAACTTTGGTACTTCGTGCCGATCGGACCGTGCCCCATGGGCTTGTGGTGAAAGTTATGGATATTGCTAAGCAAAGCGGAATTAAGCGCTTGGTAGTAGCTACTCGGCTGGAAATGGCCGAGTAACAGGTACTGGGAAAATAAACTAATAGGAGGTAAGCTATGTCTAGGAAAAACCACTTGTGTCAGTTACTGGTAGGAGTGATATTACTGTTTAGTAGTAGTTTGTTTGTTGTTGCGGGTTTAGCGGACGAGGGCATGTGGACATTCGACAATCCACCAGTAAAGCAACTTAAGGAACGTTACGGATTTACACCTACACAGGAGTGGCTCGATCATGTGCGGCTTGCCAGTGTGCGTTTTATGGATGGAGGGTCGGGTTCATTTGTGAGTCCAAATGGGCTGGTATTGACTAACCACCATGTAGCAATGGGGCAGTTGCAAAAGATATCTACCGCAGAAAAGGATTATGTTGCCACTGGGTTTTATGCTGCCACACCAGCAGAAGAGCTGAAATGTCCTGATCTGGAAGTGAACGTGTTGATTTCAATGGAAGATGTAACCCAAAGAGTTCAATCAGCGGTAAAAGAAGGAATGAGTGAAGCTGAAGCTTTAAAAGCCCGAAGAGCAGAAATTGCGAAAATCGAAAAGGAGAGTCTGGACAAAACGGGCTTGCGTTCCAATGTTATTAGCTTGTACCATGGCGGCGAATATTGGTTGTACCGCTACAAAAAGTACACCGATGTGCGCCTGGTAATGGCGCCTGAACGTCAGGCAGCATATTTTGGTGGAGATTCTGATAACTTTACTTATCCACGTTACGATCTCGATATGGCCTTCTTTAGAGTATATGAGAATGGCAAACCGATAAAATCTGAACACTACCTGAAATGGAACTCTAAAGGAGCTGGGGAAAATGAGCTGGTATTTGTTTCCGGTAACCCAGGTTCGTCAGATCGTTTGTTTACCTATGCTCAACTTGAGTTCCAGCGTGATGTTCGCTACCCAATGATTTTAAAGTACATTAAAAAACGGCTCGAAATTTTGTATGAATACCGGGAAAGAGGCCCGGAACAAGAACGGCGTGCTTTATTCCATATTTTCGGTCTTGAGAATGCAAAAAAGGCACTAACAGGGGAACTCCGCGGTTTATTGGACAAGAATCTCATGGCAAAGCGGAAAAAAGATGAAGAAGAATTCCGCAAGTTGATTGCCAACAATCCAGAATGGCAAAAGCTGTATGGTGATGCTTGGGATGTAATTGCCAAAACGATTAAGAAAAGTGCTGAAAAAACAAAAGAACAGTTCTATCGTCATCTGCGCGGTTCGCGCATGGCTAGCTTCGCTGCCACTATCGTTCGTTATGTTGCCGAAGTCCAAAAACCAGATGCAGAACGACTGCCAGGCTACCACGATTCTCAACTTAACGAATTGAGGTTTTATTTATTCTCTCCTGCTCCGATTTACAAAGATTTAGAAGAAGCGACCCTGGCAGGCACTTTACAAATGTCATTGGAGGAGTTAGGTCCGGATGATGAATTTATTAAAATTGTGCTTAATGGTCGTTCTCCCGAGGAAGTGGCAAAAGACCTCATTAATGGGTCTAAGTTAGATGATGTTGAATTCCGTAAATCGCTTATTGAGGGCGGAGAAAAAGCGGTGAAAAAATGCAAAGATCCGCTTATTGTTCTGGCTAGAAAACTTGATCCGATGTGGCGGAAATCTGAAAAATGGTTTCGAGAGAATGTTGAGAGTGTCCTCACACAAGCAAGCGAAAAGATTGCAAAAGCACGTTTTGTCGTTTATGGAAAGAGTGTGTATCCAGATGCCACCTTTACTTTACGACTTGCTTACGGTGCGGTCAAAGGTTATCCGATGAATGGGACCAAAGCACCCTATAAAACCACTTTGTACGGTCTGTATGATCGGGCATTGAGTTTTGATCAAAAAGGTGAATATGTTTTACCTCAGCGTTTTTGGGACCGCCAGCACACACTTAATCTGGCGACACCAGTAAATTTCGTTAGTACCTGCGACATCATTGGCGGCAACTCCGGATCCCCGGTGATCAACAAAAATGCTGAATTAGTAGGTGTAATATTCGACGGCAACATCGAAAGTCTGTCAGGGCGATTTATTTACGATGAAGAAAAAAACCGCGCTGTTGCTGTTCATAGCGCTTACATTATCGAAGCTTTGCGTAAACTTTATGACGCTGGCAAATTGGCGGATGAGATTGAGGGAAAGTAAATAAAGTCGAAATCGTGAGACGGAAACCTGTCCCTGAGTCCCACGGGGTTTAAGGGTAAGGGTCGAGTAATAGGGTGAGAATAATCGAATGTCCGTAAGCGTCGTCAACAGAGCGATCGACCTACGGGGGCTAACAGGTCGAAGCTATGTTTCCCTGTGTTTACATGGAGTGGTCAGGTTGCAGGTTTTCTAACTGCCTGCACGGAACTGTAGAACCACCGGCGTAGAGGACGCACCTACGTTGCTCATTGGGTCAATTATGGGGAACGTAGTAAGGCTGTCTCCCCCCGTCCTGTGCAAGGCAGGGCAGGCAAACCGCAAGGC
>Ga0180300_10000468_pt1 | contig 17677 bp, 19 predicted proteins | sample GuaBasSediGuay15_FD_121798 | JGI IMG/M metagenome (GOLD analysis project Ga0180300, IMG submission 121798) | Subseafloor sediment microbial communities from Guaymas Basin, Gulf of California, Mexico - Guay15, Core 4569-2, 21-24 cm | ecosystem: Environmental > Aquatic > Marine > Hydrothermal... | reverse complement strand
GGATAATAAAATAATTAACATTTCTTTTAAGGAGATTAAACGAATTATTAAGGAGAATTTATAGAAAAAACTAATAATTTACTGAATTTTCTAAATTATTAAAAGAATTTAAAATGAATAAAGAAAAGATTGTTATACACATTACGGATGCAAATCAATGTAATAGAAAATTGTATTTCGATTACATTGGAAAGAAGCAGTTGCCAGTTCATTACTACACATTGAGAGGAATTATGAATCATTTATTAATTTCTAAATTCCTTAATTCCAATTCTAAGGATTTAACATATAAAGAAGTTTTAGAGAACAGAAGAGACAGAAACGAAGTAATATTAAAGAAGCATTTTAATGCTGTTCTTCCGGAGGTTAAAGATATACTTAACAGGTTTATTAAGTGGTATAATAAAACAGAAACATTCGATAAGAATAATTTTTACTCTGAGAAAGAATTGAAGTTAGATTGGGAAAGTGTAATAATCTGTGGTAAACCAGATTTATACACATCGAAAGTATTGATAGATTTTAAACCTGGAAAGAGAGGATACAGAACGAAGAAAGAATATTTAGAGCAGTTATCTGGATACAAGTGGTTATTGAAAGAAACTCAGAACATTAATATTGAAAAGTCTTACATTATTTATCTTGGAGAAGAAGAAGTCTTGGAAGAAGAGATAGAACTAAAGAAGAAATATCTGTATGATTTAAAAACTAAATTGAGAGAGAAAATTAAATTAAAGAAACAGTTTGGTAAGGGAATTATTCCGGAGCCAGAGAGGAGTGTGAAATGTTCCTGGTGCATCTATAACAGTTCGTGTAGAGGATATTAAAATGAAGATACAGAAAACTAAAAGAGAAATAATAGAAGAAATAATAAAAATAATGAATAAATCAGTAGACAGATTAGAGTATGAAAATCTCAGGCGAAGATTGTTCCAGATGAGAAAGAGAGATTTACATCTATTACTTCACTTATTAAAAATTAAATAGGCTTGATCTTATTGTCTCTATTCAGGGATTTAATAACTATTTTCTGTAATTCCTGTTCGGTTATATTAGATTCTTTGTCAGCGTTCTGTTCTTTAATTCTGAATAATTCCGATGCTTTAATTCTCTTTTCTAATGCAGATAAGTAAGTGCCCAGCCATTCGTTCATCTGCTTCTCTATTCTCACTCTACTATTTACAGATTTTTCGAATGAAAGCAGTTCTTCTAATTCTTTGTATCTCTTTAAAGATTCTTCCTGTATTTTATCTATTTCTTCAAATATTTTCTTTGGCTGTTCGCTGATCAATAACTTAGTCTCTTTATCCGTTGGATATATTGCTAAATCTCTCTGTATGTCTTTAAGTTTTAAGAATTTAGAAATGGTTGCTATGGATACAGAGTATTTCCTTCCGTAATTCTTTTCTAATCTGTGCTGAATGTCTCTGAGAGAAAGATTATTATTATTCCAGGAGAGTATTCTTTCCTGTATTTCTTCTGGAAAGTAATCTATTTTAGTCTTCTTTAAACTCGAATTATTCATTTTCTTAATCCGAGAACTGCGTTCTGGGCTTAAGGAAGGGAGGGGGAGAGGTGGTAGGAATGGAGGCGTGAAAATGACCAACCTTAATCTACCTACGCAGTTCCCAATTATATCTTTTCTCGAAGTAAATCACCATCCAGCCAACTAAAATCAGGATTGCTCCAATCAGAGTATCCCCTTTTGCTACCAGATCTGCTCCGGTAGATATAAGGACTACTCCAATTCCTGTTTCAGTGGCTTTCTTAATTCTCTGTATATCCATTTTAATTAATATTTTATTTAATTATAATTATAATGATATATATAATAGAATATATAAATTAAATATTTAATTCTTTAGTTTGAGTTTTGTATCCTTCTTTCTTAAAACTGATTTTATACTTTCCTTCTTTTACATTGGTAAACTTATATTTTCCCTTTGAGTCAGTCCATGTTTCAGATTTAAAGTCTCCACCACAACTCTTTAAAGTAATAATCGCTTTCTCTACCGGCACTAAAGAATTATTTATCTTTTCTCTTACTGTTCCTCTGACATTCTTTTTGCATTCAACTCTTTCCACTATAAAGTCAACTATTATGTCTTTTGAGTCTTCTACTGTTACTAATTCTGCATTAAATACTTTCAATACATTCTTGATTTTATTACCAACCGTAACCGTAGAAGAACCTGCAAATAATAACCCCACAGCCTTCCCATCTAAGGAACTTATTAAAGAACCAGAATCTCCAGGTCTGCTGAAAGATTCTTTATTTCCTTTAATTATTATCTGATCTGTGAATGTGCATGTTCTGTTGTTTCCATAATTGACCTTAACCGTTGCATTAATATCAACAATCTTTCCGTGGGTTAAACCAGTTGTTCTACCAGATTTCAATACACTCATATTCAATTCTGGTTCCGCTATTCCAGTACAGTGAGGAGCTTCCAGTATCTCAGAGCTTAAATCGTTTACATCGTTTACTCTACATAATGCGGCATCAACATAATTCACTCGGTTGGTTGAGAGTTTAACATGAGATACTAAATTGCCAATGCGGTTATTCTTAAAGTTTGGATCATCATATGGTCCAGGTTGAGATATCAATAAAGTATTTTCAGACACATCTTTAAAAGGATTTTCAGCAAAAACGTGTGCATTGGATAACATTAATCTTTCTCCTTTTTTTGGTAAAGCGCTTATATCTACAGATACATTCTCAATTAAAGTATCTCTACTCCAGTCTTTTATAATAATTACCTCGTGTCCCTTAGTTCCACTCGTTATTTTAATGTTCCCTATACTTACTCCCCCGGGAACAGGTCTGTGTTTAGACTTCCGATTTAACTTGTCTAAAGAAATTAACTTACTCCAGAAAGACAGTGCTTTAATTTCTCCAACTTCTATCACATCGGTTAATTTACCTTCTAACTTCTTTGGAGCTATGTCTTCTGGATCTAACTGATCTTCAGGCAATTTCTTGTCTACATATATTCTGAAGCATTCCGTATCAGACTTCTTACCTTCTCCGTATCCATATCCAATTCCAACAACATGATTTTTCTTTAAAATATTTTCCTTATGTTTATCAATCAGTTTCTGAATATTCATTTTATTTACCTCTTATTTCTTAATTTATTAATACTAATTCCTATATATATAAGAGCAAAGGCAAGTCTACCCACCGTCCATTTATTTATTTGGGCGGTGGTTTTTTATTTATTATATTCTGTGGTAGTAAATAATTTGTAAGTTATAAGGGGTTGTAATCCAGATTAATGTATTTCATAGCATCTTTAACCCAATCGATATCTTCCTGAGTTACTTTATTCCTATCGTTATATAAAGCATTAGACATGGCTAAAATAATTAATTGTTTCTGCTGTCTGAAGGGATAAACATGCTTGAGGCTCTGTGCTAACTGCATTGAATATGGAATAAGTTGGTTGGCTAAATTTCCTTCTATCTCAATACTTTTTTCTTTTAGTTTTAATTCTTCAATTTCTGTTTCTACCAATCTTTTATATAATTTTTCAGTTATTTTGATTATGTCGTTCTGGCTATAGGAATAACTTATTGGTATCATTCTGCTCATGAAACCCATTTTTGACCACGATCCCCTTTTATAACCCGACATAAAATCTTCCTTAGCGATAGAAGTTACTAAACCGCATTTAATTTCTTCTTCCACTGTTACAGCATAAGTGCTAATTCTAAAGATACCTTCTTCTATGAGACAATTCATAAAACCAATGAATGTCTCTCTTGTTGATCGTTGCTTGGACAAAGGTGTAATTAAGTCTGGAATGATAATATGTTTAATTTCTCCTTCTTTAATATCTTTGTACATTGTATTTATAATACCATATGCTGTAGCGTCAGAGATAAAGGCTACTCCTTTATTTTTCATATATTTCTTCAATATCATTGTTTTTCCCGCTCCTATACCTGCAACAATAATTGCCGATATAGGATAAGCATCCTTTACATATCCCGAAGCAAAAACTCTTATTAAGATTTCTTCAATTTTTCTTCTTATATTCATTTTAAATTAAATTTATACACAAAACTTATAATTAATATGTATAAAAAATATATAAGTAATCGCTATATTTTTAATTTGAATTTTATATAGACCTCTTATATAATATTAAATTCAGCCTTTAAAAATTATAAAAAGAAAAAAGAATTAATTTTATTGTATATATATAGCTAAGTCTTTAATTCCTTTCTTCGTGTCTAATAACTCTTTGATTAGTCGGATTCTTTCTCTTTCTAATTCGTACTGGAGATAGATTCCTCTGCCTGCTTCTAATCCAAATTCCATTGCTACTACTCTGTAATTTCCAGATAATTCCGATTGAGTGTCCTCCATATTTACTTCGTCTCCCAAGGAAATGTCTAATATCAGGTCGTACGGATTGCAGGCTTTTGCAGTAATTCTTTTTGTTAAAGTGGTAGAGCTTAAGGATTGTGCTAACTGATCTAAGTCGTCCTGAGTGGTTATCGATGTGTCTGTGTATATTTTCTCTCTCAATCCGTATTTTTGAATTGGAGTGTTTGACTCTGGATTCCATTTGTTGTAGTTAATGTTGTTTACGCTGTCGTAGACTAAGTAGACTTCGGTTCCGAGACTGTGATAGTATGGAGTTGTAGAGTTAGAACCTCGAGTAGTTTCGCTTTCTGGATCTGTAGTTATTGTTTTTAGTCTTAGAATGTAGTCGTTTTCGAATACTAATTTAGAAGTGTATTCTATTTCTTCTATTCCTATTCTAACTCTTCCAGAATCTGGCAGTTTGTTGTAGATTTCTTCAGTCATACTGACTGGAATACCTCCAGCTCCTACTGTTGAACTTGAGCCCAAGTAAATATCTTCATCGTTTTCTGAGTGAGACGAAGCAGTAGTTCCTCCAACTCCTCTGTTTATTTCAAAATAACTTGTGTCTCCTCCAGTCTGTTTAACTATTTCGTCTCCAATCTTCCAGTATCCTTCGAGTATGTTTCCCCATAATACACTTGGATATACTTCACAGTATGTTTGAGAGTCGTTCATGTCTTCCGATAAAAATGTGTCTAAGTATCCACTTAGAGTTCCTCTCATCGTAGTTGCGTAATACCACTCCGATGCGATCTTATTATTACCACTTCCTCCTATTGCGTATATTGAATTAGCCATGTCGTCAATGTCCTTTTCCTGTCCAGCAATTAAAACATTTATGTTGTTTCCAGAAGTTGACAGTGTTTTGACTGGAGTTGAAGAGCCTCTCCTACTGCTGAAATTTAAGTAGTCTGTGTCGAATGGATTGCTCGATTGAGATATCCACCAGTCATAATCAATTTGTTTTGCTAAGGAGTTGATTACGCTCAATCTGTTATCGTATTCTGCTTTGAAATTAACTTTACCGAAGTTTTCATTTGTTTTAACTCGAATGATCCAGGGAGAGCTACCATCAAGATTTTGAGAACAGATTTCCTTTATTATTTCTTCTGTGTCTGTGTTTGTGTATGTTTTGTTCATTGCCGCTTTCATTAGTTTCTCTTCCATTCCATAGCAACTTACTTCGCTTATATAATCTGATCTATGATTTGTTTTCTCTATAATTCCTTTAAAAACTAGCGAGTAATCGAATGTAATTATAATTGTAGAGCCTCTTTTTACATCCTCTTTCTCTGAACTTCCGATTGCATACATTTTTAATTCGGCTATTTCCATTTCGTTTAGTCTCTTTTCTACTCTCCATTCTGTACAGTAATTTGTATAATCTTTTTTGTTTACATAGATAACGAATTCGTTTGATTTACCGAGTTTAATCCTCGCTCTTCCTCTTCGTCTTGCCATTCTCTTTCTTATTTATTCTATTCCCGCAAGAATGTCAAAATACCAGTCTGATTCTGGATTTGAGTAATTCATCCAGCACCATGCATGACAGGATGAATTAACCGGAATGTTATAACAGATTATCTGTTCTGTTGTGTCTAATACGATTGCATTTGTGTAGGAACTTGAGTTGTGGCAGAATAGGGTATATCCAGATGGAGCAGATTCGTTGACATATAATGTTATGTTTTTTATATCGCTGTAGTAGTTTGTGATATTAAGTATTGGTTGAGTATCGGTCTGATAAGTAGCGTTAATGTATTTGTCTGTTGGCAAACCGAGAAAGTCTAAGTATGCACTTTCGTTCCAGCTGTCTCCGTCCCATATTGTAAAGTTTAGTTCTGAATATAATAATTTTCTTGTTTCGGATTGCTCTGTAACTCCGTTCGCAGTACAGTTTATATACCAGTGATGAATTCCATCTGATAATGATGAGTTTGCTGTTACAACTGTTGGAGTATTATTTCCAGCATTAGTTGAATCATAACTGATATTATCTATAAATAGTTTACAGGAATAAGTATTCTCTGTTCCAGTAACTGTGAAATTAAATGAAGGAGTAGAGTTTCTGACTGTAGAATCATCATCTGGAGAATTCAATGTAATTGAGAATATTGACTGAGTTATTATTGTGAATTCTCTCGTCTCACTTATGAGTGTAAATTCATCTACTGTGCAGTTTATATACCAATTATATGTCCCATCACTCAGAGAAGAGTTTGCTGTTATTGCGGTTGGAGTATAATTTAATGCAATTGCATCTCCATATTCGGTATCATTAATTATCAGTTTGCATTGGTAGTTATTTACTGGACCAGAAATTCCGAATCCGAATGTTGGAGTTGGGTTGTTCGTAATGTTAGATTGATTGACTGGATACGTTAAAGTTATATTGACTGGTAGAGAAAGTTCTAATGTTACTGCAGTTCCGTTATTGATATTATATATTGAGTAAGCATTCAGATAGTGGAATGTGTCTATTTTAATTAATGAATTGTATTTTGCCTGTTGCGAATCAAATCTGTATTCGGTTCCAGAACTTATGCTCAAATCCGATGTGTCTACCGTTAAGACTATTGCGTATCCATTAAAGTATGAGGCAGTTGCAGTTCCGTAAGTATTTAAGTAGTGAGATTTACTTATTTTCTCTAAGGAATTATCGATTACAAATAAATCGCTAAATTTGTGATTTGATTGCGAGGTTACATTCCAGCTCGATTCGTCCACTATCAAGACTTTTGCGTATCCGTCTGTACCGAGACAATATGTTCCTAAATAATGTGTTTTATTAATCTGTGCTAAAGCAAAACAATCGTACATTACCCCTCCAGTCCATTCATGTTCATTTCCAACGGTAATGCTCCAGTCAGTTGTATTTACTGTTAATACTACTGCCTGTCCTGGACCACTTCCCACTGAAAATGGTGCTGAATATACTAACAGGAAATGAGTATCATCTATTTTGGTTATAGTGTTAAAGCGACCTCCGTCCAGTCCAATTGTATAAGAATCATCAATTTCAGTCTTAGATTCTGTAGATATTGTTAAGTCTATTAGATTTACCTTTAGTATTACCGCATAATTAGTATCATTTACACTGTCATAAAATACATTTATGTAGTGAGAAGTGTTAATCTGTTCAATAGCATTCCAGTATATATCTTCATTACAGAATTCGTAATGAGTGTAATTACTTATACTTAAATCTGATGGATTTACAGCTAATACTATTGCATATCCATCATTATCATAACCTTGATACACATTTAAGTAATGAGTGGAATTTATTTTAATCAGAGAATTGTATTTTCCTATTTCATCGAATACATAAGAGTTTCCAGAAGATATTGTATAGTTATTGTCAACAATCAGGACTTGAGCATATCCTTTAGTGTTATTTGAGTATACAACTAAGTAGTGAGTTGAATTTATTTTAGCGATAGATTGGTGAGTTCCGTAAGAAGCATAGATGTGCTTGTCGATTGGTGTAACTGACCAAGCGGATGCATACATTTGAGTTGATATAGTTAATTCTCTAATTTCAGATTGAACTGTAGCTCCTCCTGCTGTACAATTGATATACCAATTATAGACTCCTCCCAGAAGAGAATAATTTGCTGTTATAATTGTTGCAGTATTATTATTTGCCGTTGTAGTTCCATAGCCAGTATTATTTATGAATAATTCACATGAATATGAAGATTTGGTTCCAGAGACTGTAAAGTTGAAATCTGGTGTTGGATCGCTTGTTTTTGTCTGATCGGGAGGAGAATTAAGAGTGATTGAGAAGGATTTTTCTTCCATTCCAACCGATGCTACAGGTTCGGGAGACACATATTTACGGACTTTAATAATATCTATATAATGAGTGTAAGTTGAACTTCCTCCTTGTCTAAATGCAATAGTATCAATACTCGTTCTCGAAGCATAATTTCCACTTGCATCGGATGAACCACTCGTGCTTCCGTTTTGGTTAATCCAGACCTCATAAGTATCTGTGTTTGCATCAAGTAATACCTGAACAAACCACCAACCAGTTGAAGCCGATTTAATTGAGTTGGAAGCTCTATCATACCAGTTACCATTATCTCCATAAAAGACTTTCTCTCCTCCCGATGCTGGATCATCTGAATATACAAAGAAAGTGTAGGAAGTACCTGTAATATACATCCAGTAAGATATCATGTGCTGATCAGTTTGTGAGGAATAGGTGTTATTTGTTGAACCTTCGTTTGAACTGCTCGTATCTTCAAAAGCGAGAGAGTATGTTCCTTCTTTTACTTGAGTTGCTGAGGCGCTTACAGTTGCATATGCATTCGTACTCCAATCACTCACATCTCCATCTTCGAAATTATCAAAGAATACGAAAGTTGCTTTACCATTGCTAATGGAATCGACAGAGGGATTACCGTAATACATATAAATCGTTGTATTTGTATTGTTCTGAAGATAAGTTACATTTACCCAAACAGTTATATTATCATCAGATGAGAAGTTACAGACCTCTATCCAAAACGGAATCTCTGTTTCTGATTCAGAAGTGGAATTATAATATGTAAATCTGATGTCCTTACAAGTTGTATTAATTTTCCCAGATAAGTATTCTGCTGAGAGATTGCAGACTATTTTTACTTGATAATTAGCTAGGTCTTTTGCTGTATTTAGAATAGTTATTGGTTTCCTGTAGTTCCAGGAAGAATTCCACCACGTGCTCTGCTCTGCTTGAGCCTGAAAATCTGTTTGGTCTGTACACTCTATCAAAATATTAATAACACAAACTGCAAATAATATTCCGGCAATTAATATTTTTAATGTATTCGGAACAGATTGTATAAAAGATTTGATTTTCATTTTATATTTTATAATTTATATTAAATTCTTAATTTTTACCTAATTCTTATACTTCTTCTTTAATACTCTTTTAAGGAGAATTAATAATTAATTTAAACTTTTATTCTCCTTAACCGTTCTTTTAATCTCCTATAGATACCTTATTCTTTTAGGTTTTTTATACTTTAAGGTATAGGGTAAATTGAAATTGATACTGAATTTAATTAATTTATCCTGAAGTGTCATTAACTTATCTTTTCATTATTATGTCATTAGTGCGTTAATCCGAACGGGGAAGTGTAATGTTAATCGGATATTAAAGTGTCATTGCGGTTATTGATTATTAGCAATTCTTAAAGCAATTATAACATTGTAAAATGAAGGAGTTGATTCATCTGTTGCTACTTCACTTATTGTCATTTTTGTGATAGCAACATTATAGGATTCTGATCCCCATGTCAGTTTCTTGACTTTGTTTTTCTTTGCTAATGCAATTAAATCGTTTCTTGCCTCAATGACTGAACTTGATTTACCACCTGCATAGTAATTGGATGCAGAACTGTCTGAGGTAATCATTCCAGTTATTGTGAATACTTCTTCAACTACATTCAAGTCTATTGATGTTGTTAGAGGATCGTCTGTGGATGTAGGACTCCTTGGTCTTGGAATGAATGTTATTGATTTACCCATTGCATATTCTATTTTCTGTGTATGGATTGTGATTGTGGTATCATATCCGGGATGTACTTTCCAATCAGCATCCATGTCTTCATCGCTTAATGTAATTGTTGTCATTTTGTTATTTCTACATTGTCATTACGGTTATCTCATTAGCCGTCTTTTTAAATCAATACTCCACATCTCGCTTAATGTGTTTCCTAAGTTGCGAACATCTACATCTGATCCGAGTGTAGCGTTTATGTTTATTACTGGAGAGAAGTAAACTACTGGTGATACTCCCGCTGGTAGTACTGTTTCTCCAGCGTGAGCAAGTATTGGCATTGTTCTTGGAACTATTCCTCCTCTCTGATATGGTTTGGGATGTGCTATCCACGGAGCTCCGGGGTATTGTTCTCTTAATTCTTCTTCTCTTGTTGGTCTTCTTCTTTCGGGTTCTTCAGGCGGAGGACCTGATTCATACGGATATTCTGTAGGTCCTGGTTCTCTGTGAAAGTACTCCTCTTCCTCTCTTCTTCTCCTCTCTCCTGAAGGTATAGTTATTCTTGGAGTCTCCGCAGTGGTTGGTATTGTTACTGGTCCTATTGCATTTATAGCTCCCTGTAAATTGCTTCGTATTGCATTAGCCCAGTCTAAATATGTAGCAAAAGGTAGTTCTACATTTCCGAGTTTAAATCGAGGCTGAGGTACACTCTGGATCCCTTCCGAGAATTTACTTACAACAAACATTCCCCACTTCTTCAAATTCTCTGGAGTTCCTTCTGAAAATGGAATCTCTACATGAGGTAATGTAATTGGGACTACACTGATATTTCTTATTCCATTATTAATAGAATTAACAATACCTTCACCTAAATCCTGTGCTGTAGGTATTAAGTTACTCATATATTCAATGGCAGATGATAATTTATATAATAAATAATTTTTAAAGTCTTCGTCTATTCTACCTCCTATGAAGTCTCTTATTCTTTCGTATAATGAACCGATGGTTGGTTTTAATTTATTAGTCCACCACGGTCCCAGTAGTTTCTCACAAATAGCATCGATTAATGCAGCAATTACTGCAATTATACCATGTTGTTTCGCTTCTTTAATCTCATTCCATTTTTCTCTTCCGAATATCGTTTCGCCAATTGCATTTAATACTTTTTTAGAGAATTCGATTACTTTGTTCTTGATAATGTCCATAAAAGTGGCAATAACTCCAAGTACTCCGCTCTCCCTGGACATTCTTAATCTGTTCCACTCTTCTCTACCAAAGATTATTTCTCCGATTACATTTGCCGTTTCTTTACATTTCTGTATGAATAGATTTTTAACTTCTGCAAAGAATGTTACAATTACTCCGACTGGACCAGATTTCTTTGCTTCTTTAATCTTTTTCCATCTCTTTTCGCCAAAGAGATTTTCACCTATAATGTTTACGATCTTCTTTACTGCTTTTTCTATCTGTTTAACTGCAAAGTCGAGAATATCCAGAAAAATCTTTATTGGATTGATCGGAGCTACACCGAATTCTTCTAAAGCATCTGTACCAGCAGATACACTCGGTATCAATTCTCCTCTAAATCCACTCGCAATCCATCTAATAATTCCTCCGACTACATCGATGATAGCATTCCAGACATTAACTGCAGTCTCTTTAAATATTTCAAATATATTGATGTTCCCTTCTGCCGCATCAGAAGTTTTTTTGATTCCGAGCGTTAAGGCTAAGAATGCACTCACTCCTGCTATAATAATTCCCCAACTACCGAGTAATTCTTCTATGTTACTGCCGAGTTCACCAACGCTGAATCCAGCAATAGAAATATTGTCAATGAAGTCTAATGGAATAGCCTCTTGGAAGAATCTGCTTAAACCCTGCAATCCTAAACCGAGCATACCGATTGTCATAAATAGAGTTCCAATTACAGCAGTCGCAATCATTGCCGAGCCTATCCACTTTCTCGTGTTCTCGTCTAAATTCATAAACCAGCTCATAATGTCGTAGATTATGTCTAATAAAGGAATTAGAACTGGTAATAACATAAGATTTATTGTTGCAGATAAAAAGTCTAATACTCCGGTAGTTTTTAATACTTGATCGATGTAGCCTCCAAACATTCTTTGTAATGACATACCGAAGAACATTACAGAGAGTAGATGCATCTTAAATCCTTCGTGTGCACGAGTAGTTTCCTGAATTGTTCTCGTTAATTTACCAGCCGCAAGTCTGTTGTGTTCGAGTGTTTCCTGTGCTTTACGAGCCGCATATTCGTATCTCTCAGTTACGGCAATCTGCTTTCTACCCTGATCGATCATCCTCTTTGTTATGTAAACTGTTTTGTCTGCTAAAGGAGCAAATTCCTTTGCCTGTCTCTGCATATCTTTTTGAGTCTTATTAAATTGCCTTCTAACGTTCTCTAATGGTTTAGAAACTTTGTCTATTGCTTCTAAAATAATTCTTACCGTTTTTTCATACATTTTTCAGTCTTCTTTTTCTATTTAATTTTTCTATCTCTTTATATTCTTTTTTTATTTCGTTTAATAAATTAAAGACTGTTGGGATTGGTATTTTCTTGAACTCCTCGAATGGAATCCATCCGTACTGTCTCATTAAACTGTGATGTATTTCGGCTACAATGTTCTCGCTTATTTCTACTCTTCTTCTCTGTCCTATAAATTCTCTTAAATCCATTTATCATGTCTTTCTTCTTCTGCTTTTTTCTTTTAATTCTCTCAGTTTCTTTTTAATTCTCGTGTCGTCTGTTGCAGAGACTGGTAGGTTAACTTCCATTAATTTTGCGGTTAAGTCGAAGTAGTTTGCAGTAATAAATTTCTTCAGGAGTTCTTCGTCAACATCTGGATAACTTCTCTTTAAAGTTTCCAATAAAAGAAAACTGATTGTCTTGATTGCATCTTTATCTAACAGTCTGGATAGGTTTTTCATTTCGGCTCCAGCCTCAGTAACCTCGAATAAATCACCGAATACACTCCAAAACTCTGGAAATAACTCCCAGGGTAAAGGTTTTATTTCTAAAATATCTGTTGTTCCATCCTCGTTTTTTAATTCGAGTTTACTTGGTCTTCCAAGATGTCTTTTCATTAACTCTTCTGCTCTCATTCTATCACCTCTTCATTCTTTTTATTAATATTAATTTTGTTTACTGTTCTTCCACCGAGTGTTTTGATTGGTTTTTCTGTTTTATTTGTTTTTGTTTTTAATTGCTCCTCTAAAACACTTAGTCTTGTATTTAACGAACCTAAATCAATTAAACCATATTTCATTACCTGATATTCCCAGTAATTGTCCCACAGTATTTTAAATGCTATACTTAAGTTGTTGTCAAATTCTTTAGCAAACTCTTTAAAAGACTTTGCTAAATCTGAGTTTAGTTCCAATTCTATTTTAGACTTTCTGGATGATAATCTTATCTTTTTCAATTTTAATTTTTAGGCTGGAGTTTAATAAGAGTTTTTTTATTTTATCGTATTCGTGTGAATTATCCCACAGTCTGTGAAGTAATACACCGTAATCTTCGGAATACTTTTCTTTTGCTTCTTTAATGAATTCTTCTTTTAATTTTTCTGGAACTCTCGCTATTGTCAATCTTGTTTTAATCTTCTCTAATTGTTGCATTAATTGTCTTCTTGCTTTTGGATCTCCTATATCGTATCTATTCTTTGTCATTCCAGACACCTAATAAATAATTTCCTTTTTCTATTACTTCTCCTTTTAATATTTTATTTAATGATTCTTTCGTGTATGTTCTTAAGTGTTCTGGTTCTACCTCTGGAGGCAGAAAGTTATTTGGAACTGTTACAATTACTTTCTTAGCAATTCTCTTCATTTCCTCAATCATTTTCTCATCATCATCTAAATGTTCTAATAACTCTGTTGCTATGGCAATATCGAATGACTTATTTTTAAATTTTGTCTCTGGTAATACGCATTTAATTTTGTGAATATCATCTCTTAACATATTTAAGGCTATGTAAGAGAAGTCAACTCCAGTCGCATCCACATTCTTTACCTCGCTTTTAATCTTATTTAGAAGTGTTCCCGTTCCACATCCCAAATCAACAATTTTAGAATTCTCTGGAATTAACTTAACAATGTCGTCAAATAAATCGTAATGTTTTCTGTATCTTAATCTATCGTAATCCCACTTTCTGTTCCAGTAATCTGGAGTATTTATGTTGTTGTATCTTTTCTGTATAGTTTCTAAGGTTTGATCGTAATCTATATTATTGCTCTTTCTATTTGGAGAAGAGTCTTGGTCATTAACTGCAAATGCTAAAGGATAATACTTAAAGTCAAGTCCTTTTCTCTGTAATCTTAACCACAGTTCGTAATCTTCCATATAATTTAATTCTTCATCGAATTTGTTGTCTCTGAGAATGTCTGTTCGTATTCTTACCGTTAAGTAACCGATGTAATTACCTTCTCTTAATATCTTTGGTCTACCTATAAATCTCGTTATCTCTCCTCCTCTGAGAATGTAAAAATCTGAATATATGAAATTAGCATTGGAGTGATAAACATCCGGTATTTTTAAGTAAAAGTCATCGTCATTTAAGAACATAGTGTATTCGCAGGTTAATTTATTTAGCCCAGCATTGTATCTTTCCGCAGTTCTTCCAGTATTCTTAACGAATATAATGTTTTCGTGTAGTTCTTGGAGAAGTTTAATTTTGTTAGAACCGATTATAATAATTTCTCCGAAGTCGTTTAGAACAGCAGAGATAATACTTCTCTTTGCGAGTTCAATTCTCTCGTCTAAAACAGGTATTAATACTCCCGTATTTTTCATTTTTTTGTTTTTTATATTTATTTATTTAATATTATAATGGCTGGGCAGAGAAGAGTATAAGAGTCTAAATCAGGCTCTTATACTCGACTTTATCAATTCCTTTAATTCTGATGGATTCATTTCGAATATTTCGTCTGGTAGATTGCCGAATATTGTGTAGATTTTTTGATTCTGAGATTTTATCCATGTCGGAATCATTTCCCAGCCGACTGGTCTGTGAATTGGGATTGTTCTCATATCAACCCAGAATTCAAATCCTTTCTGATTTACATTTTCATACCAGATGATGTCTTCTCCAATTGCGAAGTTTCTTGGAACTTCCCACTTAACTTTCTTTATTACCTTTCTTTTTGACATCAGACAGCCATTGCATACGGCGTATACTCTCTGGAGATAGGAATTGTCGTCTTTCGTCATTGCTATTAATTCGTACCAGGAATACAAATCCAATGTCCAGATAGATTTCGTTAAAGGTTCTCCGTTGTCTCTGAGTTTGGTTGAGCCGTTTATGTCTCTTATTATTATGTTTTTCTTAACTCCTCCTCCCTGCTTTAATACGCAGGGTTCGAAATTTGTTATTGGCGTTGGAAATCCCACATTGTCTTTATTGTCTTCAACCAAGTATTCGATTGAATTGGGAGGAATTGTTGTATCAGCATCTAAACTGAAGTATAAGTCGTAGTTCCCGTCAAGGAATTTTTCCCTCAGAATGTTTTTGCAGTCTGCAATCATTTCGAAGCACAGTTTCTCTTTCGGTTTCCACTCGTATCTGATTAAGTTGTCGATGAAATCGTATTTACTGCAGAGTTTTTTCAGTTTCTGGAAGTATTTTCTGTCGTGTGGAGTATTCTCAATAATATTTAAAGAAAGAGATGGGTAAGTAAAGTTCTTACACATCTCTAAATACTCTTCCATAAACTTTTCGTGTCTCTTCGACACCAATAATCCTATAAATATGCTTTTCAATCTCTTACCATTTAGTTCCACTCGTATATGAGTTTAATGCACCGAGGGTGTTTGAGGTTTCTGTAGATTCAACTCTGATGTTTGCATTTCCGTTCTGATCGTATGGAGGCACTTTCATAGTCATCGTAAACTTCAGTATTCCATCTGTAAACGATGGTTTGAGGCTTGTAATGTATCCGTCTGCCGCTATAAATCTTAATCCCTGCTTTGAAGTAGATGATAAAGCTCCTGCCGCACTCGTCATTGAAGTATCGTCTGTCCACAATATTACTATTCTGTGTTTGTTTCTCGTTCTGGTTGCAGAGATTTGCTGTGGATCGTTCGATGGAGCATCCCAGAAATGACCGAAGAATCCTCTACCCGTTCCAGATGCTTGATCGTCTGGAGTTGCGGCTTCAATTGCATATCCCTCCAATGTAATTGTCGTGTCTGCTTCTGGAGTAAATTTAACTACTCTTCCTCCACCGAGAGTTGCTATTCCTTCAATGTCTCTGTCTCCCAGATCAATGTCTGCCGTTTCTAACAGAGCCTCATAATTATAATCTGTTCCGTCTACTTCTGTAATGGTAATCAAACACTCTTCACCCCATGCTCCAGCCTTTAAAGCCATTTTTATATCACCTTCTTTGTCTTAGATTTATTCTGTTTTTTAATGTTTTCTTTTTCTGGTTTAATCTTCTTTTCTGATTCGTCTATTTCTGTAACCTTAAACGCAAGGTTGTTTATGTATTCGTCTGGTTTTGTAGTAATTGTGCTTTCTCCTTTCTTCAGCAATACATATTCGTTCTTTTCGTTTAACACTCTTCTGACATCACCTACCAGATTTTTAACCCTGTATCTTTTAACCATTTTAATCACTTATTTAAATTTATAATATTTGTGCGATTTAAATTACGGTAATCTGCTTAGTTTCAGTGCTCTTTCCATTGCGTAGTCCATTAGATGTGGTAATTCGCTCTTTGCCTCTTCAAATCCTTTCTTTACATAGTGATAACCTTTAACTCTACCAAGACTCTTCTTTACATAAAAGTGTCTTCCTTCAGAAATCCAATGCATCGCTTTACCTTGTCTCGGTTTTCTCTCCTCTATTGAACCTCTCTCCCAAGTTAAAGCCATTGGATGTTCAGGCCATGTAAAAGGTGCTCCGCTTTTAGGAGATTCGTATCCCTGCTTAATACTTCCTACTCCTGCTGGTCTCATGTATTCAACGCTTACTTCTATTTTATCTGGTGCTTTTCTCGTTACGAATACTTGATCTCTTAATTTATCTTTAAGATGTGGAGGAATGTTTCGTCTGATCGCCCTTCTCAACGCCAATCCATATTCATGTATTAGTGCTTCTCCTCCTTTTACTATTGATGGATACAATTTTTTTAAGTAATCACTTGTAGCGTCGTATCCGCTCAATGTTGTGTATATGTGTATTGGCATTTTATTTAATTATATCCCATAATATTTGAAGGTTACGGTTATTCTTTTTGCTCTGATAATTTCTGGCTTGGTTCCCTGATAAAAGTCTTCAGATACTTCCGAGTATGATTTAAACTTTAAGTAGTTCTGCTTGAATGTGTATGTTCCGTCTCCTTTAGAGTTATCCTGTAAAATAGTCATTATCTCGTCAGAGACTGTGTTTCTATCGGCAATTTTATCTGCCCACAGTCTTATTTCGAATGTTAAGAATTCGTTTAAGTAAGAATTACCTGCAATGTCTAACTGCTTCATTCTCTTGTCAATTAAATCTATAACTACGAATGGATAACCAGCACTGTCGATGTCTTTCTTTGTAGCGTTAGTCATAAATATCCAAGAAGAATTGTCTCCTCTGGAAGACGGATCAGTCAGGTTCTCTCTCAGTACATCTCTAATGAATTTTAGAGCAGTGTTTCCCAAATTCGATTTAGTTACTTGTACTCCCATTCTAACCTCAACAGGTTATTTAACAGATTATTCCAGCGAATAATCTGCTTGAGTTAATCTACCGTTATTGTTTATTAATTTTATTAATTATTATTTATACTTAAATATG
>Ga0180300_10000467_pt1 | contig 17677 bp, 16 predicted proteins | sample GuaBasSediGuay15_FD_121798 | JGI IMG/M metagenome (GOLD analysis project Ga0180300, IMG submission 121798) | Subseafloor sediment microbial communities from Guaymas Basin, Gulf of California, Mexico - Guay15, Core 4569-2, 21-24 cm | ecosystem: Environmental > Aquatic > Marine > Hydrothermal... | reverse complement strand
GCATGAAGCAACGGATATACTCTTTTTCATTTTGGTGCTTTTCGCTCAGAAAAACTTGAAGCTTCAAGAAATCTTTAAGGAACTAGAACGTCGCCACCAAGAAAAGACACGATGAAAGACTAGCTTTACATCCATTGTCTAAAATTCGCTAAAAAGATAGACTACTTTGCCTCAAACAATCATCAAAAAGACTGCCAGAAAGATAGTGATATCCATGCACTTGTCGAGATGCTTCTGTTTATTTGTATTTGCCGTATTCTTTGGCAGAGTCTATGATTGCTTTCACGTTTTCTGGCTTAGCATCCCAAGGAGTTTCGCATTCCGTTGACAGGATGAAGCCTCCGCCCTCAGCACAGTCTTCTATCAGTTTTTTGCAGTATTTCTTCACATCTTTAACCGTTCCATGAACGAGGAGGGAGGAGGGAACGTTGCCGTAGAGGCAGATTTTGTCGCCTAAGATTTCCTTTGCCTTCGCCATATCCGTCTTCTCAAGATCCAAAACAATCCGTCCCTTAGGCAGCCCCTTTGCCAAATTTTTTAGAATAGGCAATACTGAAGTTAAATCTCCATCCATGTGGATGTGTGGTTTATATCCTCTTTTCACCATCATGTCCACTCCTTTTTTTAGGGTTGGCCAAACAAATTCTTCGAATACTCTTGGAGAGACGTATGGGGGCCCTACAATGCCTGCTTGAAACAGAACTTGTTCAGCACCGGGAACTTCTCCTGCTCCCATTATTGTTGCTTCTCTTAGTCCCGCTACGATTTCATATTCAAGAAGCCACTCACAGAACTCCTTTAGCTTTTCTGGTTGCTTATGTATGTCTCCTACTATTTGGTCTAAGCCTCGATAGTACATGGCGAGTTCAAAGGGGATTGTTGTTCTTCCTCCCATTGTAAAGGGAACACGGTGTTTCTCGGCGAATTTTCGCCATTCTTGTGCATACTTTTTGGGAAGCTCAAAGCAGTAGTAGAGCATGTCGTCAATTGATGTTTTCAATGATTTTTTGCTTATTTTCTTGTTGAAAAGAAGTGTTGCGAATCCTTTTTCCATGATTTCATCGTAGTCTTCTATTATCAATTTTTGATAAAAGTTTGGAATGTTACCTTTTGGCGGGAAATCGTCGGAAATTTCCCAACATAAAGTAAATTGGTCCCATCCCGCTTTTGGCAGAAAACTCAGATGGTTTAGTGCTGGTAAAGGCGGATAAATCTGGTCTCCTCGCCCTATTTTTTCTTGAGCCCTTTCTGTGGCTTCCACTGCCTTTGCGGGATTCGTCATGAACTCACGAAGAGATATTCCACCATAATAGGCAAAAATGTATATGTTCAGAGGGTCAGCGGGAACTCTGTCGGCTTCTTTCAAGTTTATGGCAGCGTAAACTCTTTCAATGCTGTTCATTGGTTCTTCCAAACTAATTGCTCCTACACGGTTTTCTGCAAGTGCACAATTTCAAAGATTAACGGTATTGACAATCTTCTCATATATGTTTTGTTCATTCCACTCAATTTTCAATAACGCAAAAATACATAACAGAAAAACACATATTAAAACACCTTAAGAAAATGTGATTCTCCAAAATAGGCAGACATAGGAAGGTATTTAAGATATGAGCAAATTGCCCTTTCCTCTCAATACGTGTTTTGAAGAAGAAGTTGCAAAGTATTGGGATGAAAATTGGGGAGCACAATCAGAAATAAACAAACTGAAAGCGGTGTTACTCTGCAGGCCTGGAAATGAATTGAAAGCAATTGATGATGAAGTGAAATGGGCTTGGAAAGGCAAAACGAACATCCAGAAAGCGCAAGAGGAGCATGACGACTTCGCAGAAATATTGAGAAAGGAAGGTGTAAAAGTTAACTACATGCACAGAGTGGCTCCGAACAAAGCAAAATCATACTTCACCAGAGACTACGGTGTTGTGGTAAACGGCGGAGCAATCGTTGCAAGGATGTCCCTAGAAATCAGAAGAGGAGAAGAACGCCCAGCTGAGGAGAGGCTAGTTCAGTTAGGAGTTCCCATTCTAAGAACCATTCATGGAAAAGGCACCTTTGAAGGAGGGGACGCTGTCTTCTTAAACGAAAAAACACTCTGCATTGGTAGGAGCATAAGAACAAATGAAGAAGGAATCAAACAACTCTCTGAAGTATTGAGTGTTGTTGGAGTTGAAGAAATTGTGACTGTTCCGTTACCAGGTTACTATAGCAGATGGCCGTCAGGATACTGTCACTTAGACATAGTTTTCACAGTTGTTGACGAGAAAAAAGCATTAATATACCCTGAAGGCGTGCCGTTTTGGTTTATAAAATATCTTCAGAACAAAGGCATAGAGCTGATTGAAGCTTCACCAGAAGAAGTGGACACCATGGGTACAAACGTGCTTACAATCCATCCAGGAAGAGTGGTAATGGTAGCTGAAAACGACAAAACTAGAAAAGCACTGGAAAAAGCTGGTGTGGACGTCATAGAGGTGTTAATGAGGGAACTGCAGAAGGGTGGCGGAGGACCACGATGCTGCACTCTCCCTCTTTTAAGAGAACACTAAACTTTTAAAGAAACGTAACATGAAAAAAGAGGACGGAGAGGGAAATATCAGAATGAAATTCAAAGGAAGAGACTTCCTCACCTTAATGGACTACACTAATGAGGAAATAGACTTTATCCTAAACACGGCAACAGACTTCAAAAATAAACTGGCAAAGCGAGAGCCACATGAACAATTGAGAGGCAGAACTTTAGCTATGCTTTTTGAAAAGCCCTCCACAAGAACGAGGACATCATTTCAGGCGGCAATAGCTCATCTTGGAGCACAGAGTTTCTACATGACGCCTCAACAAACGCAGTTGAGTAGAGGGGAGCCAATAAAAGACACGGCGAGAGTGATTGATAGGTACTGCGACGGACTTGTAATAAGAACGTTTGAACAGGAGAAAGTTGAGGAATACGCCAAGTATATGGAGAGTCCAGTGGTAAATGCGCTTACAGATTTAACTCATCCTTGTCAAGGGCTTGCAGACATGTTAACAATTAAAGAGAAAAAAGGTTCGCTGAAAGGAAAGAAAATAGCATATGCAGGCGATGTCTGGAACGTGTGTCACAGCCTAATCATAGCGTCAAGCATAATGGGTATGAACATATATGTAGCTCGACCAAAAGGCTACGACCCAAACGAGAAAATCATGAAGTTTGCAGAGGAAAAGGCTGAGAAATCAGGAGCAGAAATCGTAATTACCACAGACCTCCACAGCGCTGTGAAAGACGCTGACGTAGTATACGCAAACACGTGGCATAGCATGGGTGGACCAGAAAAAGAGAAGGAAAAAAGAATCAGAGACTTTAAGCCCTACCAGATAAATGCTAATATCCTCAGCGAAGCCAAGAAAGACGCCATATTCATGCACTGTTTGCCCGGCTACAGAGGAGAAGAAATGACCGATGAGGTTATAGAAGGTCCACAATCAGCGGTATGGGACCAAGCGGAGAACAGGATGCATACGGAGAAAGCTGTGCTAGCGCTAATCATACCTTAATGACTGCTTCTCAGCTACGCTAGCTTCATACTTTTATGCTCATTAAGAGAAAGGGAGAAAATTCTTAAGTGATGAAAGTAGAGAAGGTAACTTCTATTTTGGGAAAAGAGTGGATAACAGATGGTTAAAGAAGAAACTATCAAAAAATATACTGCTCGAACATCAAAATCAAAAAAGCTGTGGGAAAACGCTGCAAAAGTTATCCCCGGTGGAGTTGGAAGCACTGTACGCTATTTCAAACCATATCCATTTTTCATCAGTAAGGCAAAAGGCAGCAAAGTTTGGGACGTCGACGGAAACGAGTACATAGACTTCATCATGGGCTACGGCGTCAACATAACTGGACATGCTCATCCAACGATAGTGGAAGCTGTAAAAGAACAAATAGAAAAGGGCAGCATGTACACGATGCCTCATGAAAAGACAGCGTTGTATGTGAAGGAACTGTTAAGACGTTTCCCAATGATGGACATGTTTCAGCTAGCCAACACAGGCACCGAAGCCACCATGCATGCTATAAGAGTTGCTAGAGCCTACACCGGTAAAGACAAAATTGTGAAGATAGAAGGCACCTATCACGGACAACACGACTACGTCTACGTTAGCATACACCCGCCTCTTGCTCAGACAGGACCAAAATGGGCTCCCACCCCAGTAATCGAATCTGAAGGGATTCCAGCAGACACGGCGAAGAACACTCTGATAACTCCATACAACGACGTTGAGGCTATGGAGAACCTGTTTAAAAAGCATGAAGGAGAAATCGCAGCGGTAATAATGGAACCTATAATGCTGAATTGCGGAGTAATTCTCCCAAAACCCGGATACTTGAAAGATGTCCGGAAACTCACTCAGGAACATAACATAGTTCTCATTTTCGACGAAGTTAAAACGGGTTGCCGAGTTGCTCCAGGAGGAGCCAGTGAGCTCTACAATTTAGAACCAGACATGATAACCCTTGCCAAAGCTATTGGAGGAGGACTCCCATTAGCAGCTTTTGGAGGAAAACGGGAAATCATGGAATCCATAGGTCCTCTTGGACGAACCTCCCATGGAGGCACGTACTGCGCAAACCCGCTCTCTATATCGGCAGGGTTAGCCTGCCTAACAAAGGTGATGACTAACAAGATGCACAAGCACATAACTAATCTAGGTGAAAAATTAAACAAAGGAGTAAGGGACATGATAGAGGATACCGGCGTCACGGCGTGGCTAAATGGCATAGGACCTGTAGGATACATATTCTTCACAGAAACGCCGCCAATAGACTTCAGAACCGCAACAGTCAACGACCTCGATAAGACATGGGAATACTGGTTTAACATGGTTAATAATGGGATTCTCCCATGGGGACCCCTTCAATTCGAAGAATGGTACGTATCTGTTCCACACACAAAAGAGGACATTGCAAAAACCATAGAAACCTCAGGTGAAGCATTACGTAAACTCGCTAAAGAATAATTGAGAAAAAAGGCAATTCTATAAATGTGCACATACACAGAGTTAATACAAAACTTTCCTAATTTTTATTCACTGACTTGCCTTTTAGTTATCATACGGAACGTGCCCATCCCCATTTCGCTAAGCTTGCGCAGAAAAGGTTCAGGCTCTAAGCATTCTGGAGCAATAACTCCCTTAGCTTGGATTTCTCCGGTTGCAAGCATTTTTGCAGTTGCTGCGCCTGGAATAGGAACCCATCCGTTCGTTGTGCCATATCTTTGCAGCCATTCCCGCATATCAGCTATTGACGTAGTGAGATAGATGTATTGCTCCACTTTTTTGCCATCCTTTTCACCTATTACTTGCACAGCATTACATGAATACACTTCTTCTCCACTAAGTTTCTGAAATTCAGAGGCTTTTTCCATTTCTTCGATTTCGTCTATTGCTGGTTTTACAAGTTTAAGCAGAACATCTAACGGTTTCACCTTCACTCCCTTAACTTCTATAGGTTCTGTGCCTGCAAAACCCAGATTTACCAGAATCCCTGCTATAACGTCAAGCGACTCTCTAAAATCAACATATTTTACGCCCTTACCTATAAAATGCGGCAACGTCACAACCTCATCATGTTCCACCCAGCAAAGTGTATGTGGACCCATCTCTGGAAACATGTGGGTTTCAACTCCGCTGAACGGTGGATACGTCTTATATTCTCCATCCTCGTACACAATCGGGTCAGCAGTCCACATTAACAACGCTGTTTCAACCGACCAGCCTGGCGCCCACGTGGGAACTATTTTATCTTCTACTGACGGGTTCCTCCATCCTGACCTTACATGTATTTCTTCAACCTTATCTAAGTGGTCTGCAGCATATCTAGCGAGCACGTTAGTAACTCCTGGAGTTATGCCTTGAGACTTGACAGCGGTTAATCCTGCCTTTCGCCATTCATCACTAGCTTTAAGGTTTTCTAAGAAGTTCTCCCTTAGAGGCCAGTTCTCAGCGAAGTCCACGTAGTTTACTCCATGTTTTAACGCTGAACGAAATATAATTGAATTAAAATAAGCCAGAGTGGCATTCACCACAACATCAGCGCCCTTCATCACCTTTGCTAAATCATCCGAGTTGCTTGCATCCACACGCTCAGTTATGAGTTTGCTGCTGTCAATCTTTTTCGCTACTCGTTGCAAAAGCTGCGTGTTTATATCCGCCAAGACAACCTTATCGATTTCTGGGTCGTCTGCGAGAATTTTAGCTATGACTGAACCTTGAGCTCCAGCTCCAATCACACAAATCTTCATATTAATTTCCAACCTTGAAGAATTCTTATCATAAGATATCGTTTCTTTATAAATGTATTTTACGTGTTTTCCATTCAAGGAAATGTTGTTATATGTAAATTTAGCTCGTATGCTATGCTGGAGCATGGTGGAATGATGGTGAATATTTGGCTGACGCACGGTTGAAGTAAGTTAGCATGTTAACCGACCCGCATAATGGACATCTCAACGCTACTCCGTAAAAAACCCTTTGACAGCGAGCGCAATAAGCTAAATTTCTATTGTAAGCATAGAGTCCCACGTCATATTTACCAGTGAAACGCTTCGTTGCGGACAAAAGCTCATCTGCATCCTGCTTCGAATCAGCAAGTTGCACGACTGCAAGATGGCTTCCCGGCGTCAACTTGTGAAACTTCTGTTCAATTTTTAAACGGTTTTCCCAAGAAACATCAGCCTGTAATGGTACAGCAACTAGGTCGGTGTAGAAAGGTTGGTCTTTAGCACCTTGAACGTGAACCATTGCCCAACCATACTTTTCCACATCCAGTTCCGCCAGTCTTTTTGCAGCGTTGACATTAGAAACCATGGAGAGAACTGGACGAGTTCCAGGCTTTTTCGCGCATCTCCTAACGCTTTTAGAAAGAGTTTTAATGACGCCTTCGGCAAATCTAAGTGCTTCCTCATCCTCATGTAAAGCTTTGCCAATGAACGATTGAACTGCTTCATTTAATCCAACAAAGCTAACAAGCCTAGAGGAGTTTTCAAGTCGGAAATAACGGTCGCCATTAGCCTCCTGTGTTAGGAAGGGAAGCAGTCCCTCTCTTACGCGGCGTTTGATTGTTCGATATTTTATTTCCAGAGCGCGCAGTGTCATCTCTAATTGTTCGTCTAAGAACTTGAAAAATTTGGTTTCGTTCCTCCCAGCGTTGTATGAGGTTCTAGGTAAATTCATTATGACGCTATCAAGGCTTCCAGTTTGTAGAGTGTCCAGTTCCCAGTCTCCTTTCCATTCGGTTGAGAATCTGCATCCAGTAGCGGTGTAAGAGGCATGTTTCTGCTGTTTTGGACAGAGATTAGCAAAGTAGGGGAGTCCAGTTTCAGCTGCAAGCTTGTGAGCTTGAAAGAGAATGTCTTCGCACTCTTCGTTTCTAAGAGCTTCTGGGCGTAGTTTTATGATTAGGCTGGGGTTGAAAACGGGTTTATGCTGGTCGTCTTCAAACATTAATTCAAGAAGGGCAGCTGCAATTAGGTGGCTTTCTTCTGCAAAATCTCCGTAGCAACCTATTTTCTTTCCATCGGGTCCAGTGGCGTCTGTTTTCTCTAAGAAGTCTGGGGTGATTAGTTCTATGCCAAGCGATGCTTCTATTGGAAGCCCTTTGTCTGAGAAGGATTGGTTTAAGTTGGAGATGAAGAAGCGTAAGCCATCTTTTATTCTATTCTTATCTAGTCCTTTTGCAAAAGGCGCTAGGAAAACGTTGAAGAAGTCTATAGCTTGTTCACCCGAGACTTCTGTGGCGGCGAGTTTGAGAAGGCTGGATGCGATGAGTAGCGCTGATTCGAAACTTTTAGGAGGAGGATAGGATGGTCCCATGAAGACTGTTCTCCCAGCCTTTAATCCGTGCCTAAAGAAAAATCGAAGGTCATGCATGAATTCGTTTGGTTTTAGAATCCAGTAGCCAAGGTTGTTAATGTGAAGAGTACCTGACAAGTGAGCGTCAGCAATGTCCCGTGGAAGCACGTTCAGAAGGGTGTATTCTTCCATAACCGCGTCGCCCGTTGCTTTGTGGACGGCTTCAACTCCTAAAGACTGGCTACCTACCTTACGGATTAGTTGGGTTACATCATGAACTGGAAGTCCTAGACGGGTGAGTTTGTGGCGGTATTCCTCGAATCCTTTCTCTATTAAAATAACGTTCACGATTTCACGTATGAGTGGGGCGGTTAAGTATTTTGTTTTGAACTCTGATAGACGCTTTTCTGTTTCTCTTGCGATTTTTTGCGCCAACTCCAAGGGTACATTTGCCTCTTTCACAAGTGATTCTGCGATTTTGTTTCTGTCAAACTCTTCCATTGCAAAGCGTGAAGTGCGAACCATCATCTTTTTTCTTGTTAAAAACCGTTCTCGGATTTCCTCAGTAACGCCAATCATCATTTTCCCAAGCTCTGTGAGACAATACTTCTTGGTTTTCACATCTGGCTCAATAAGGTTTGTTTTGAGAAGAAACTTTAGATGATAGGCAAATCTGCCAGCATCCCTACTAGGATTCAGGCGGAGAACATTCATTATTTCAGTGTAGGAAAGAGGACCTCTCTCTAAGAGAAGGTTCAAAACCTTCAGTCGCATGGCTGATGAAGCAGCTTTTAGCACTTTCACGCTTGACCGTTGGCGAGGCAAAACGTAACCCCACAGTCATTAGTGTTTAGTTTAGTTTAAAAAATTAAAGTAAGATTGAAACAAGGCATATATAAAGCATGTTGCAAACATTGCGGGCGCGTAAGAAATAAAAAGATCGTTACTGACATTATTCATGATTGTTATGCCTTGGAATTGGCGGCGACTGGTAACTTGGGTTTTGAAGGTTAATCTCGTTTTTTTGGTGATTGACCTTTTGTTACTACCGTTTTTGTCGTTATTCTTTAAGGTTAGCGTGTTCACGTTGGTGAAAGATGGTTTTTTTTCTATGGTGCTGCTTTTTGAAGCGGGCATTATTTTTTTGGTGGGTGGATTAATAGCAATGTCTTCTTCAATTTTTCCAAGCAAAATTAGGGAACACGTCTTTCATTCTGGGGAGGAATGGTCCAAAGAAAAGCATGAAAGAAGCGAGGCTAGGGCTAATTTATACATTTTAACGGGCGTAGTTTTGTTTTTAGAATCCCTTGTCTCAACTTTTTTGGTTCTGTGACTAGGGCAAGTATAAAAAAGGGGGTGAAAGGCCTGATTAAGGCCTTTTTCTTGCCATAAATATGGCGATTGCGCCTATTGCTATCGCGATAACTATTGCTCCAACGGATACATATGTCATTGTGTTTATTGAGTTCTGCAGTGTATCTATTTTACTGCTTAACGTATTCAACGTGTCGTTTTGGTTTTGTATTGTGTTGAAGTTATCTGTTATTAGGTCGTAGAAGGGAGCAAGTGCATCGTCAAATGAGGAGACGTTTAGCATTGTAAGATATGTCCATTCAGTCCCTACTGGAGCTAGGCGGTCAAAGAGATAATAATAGAATACTCCCGTGTCTGTGGGGGTTACGGTGAAGCTGTACCAGCCGCTTAAGTCTGTGGTTGTTCGACCTATCATTTCTGTGGGGGTTGTCTCGTTATCGGTGGTTACCCATAACGTGAGTTCTCTGTTGGCGGCAAGGTCTCCTGTAGTTGGGTCTGTGTATGTTCCCGATATGGTGGTTGACATTCCGAGTATGAATGAAGGAAGTGTTGGCATTGGGGGTGGAGTTGGAACTCCGTAACCTGCCATTTCTAGGTATTCTGCAGCCTTCGTTAGGTTGTAGGGTCTTGCAGTTATCGAGGAGTTGTAGAAGGGATATGTTGGTAACCAGTATGTTGCAGCAGGTTGTGCATAACCTTCTAATAGGTTATCGATAATGAGTTGCCTCGGAATTGCGTAGTCAAAAGCAATTCTAACGTACCTAGCCGCTTCTGCGGCTCTTGATGGATCTGACTTACCCAGCGGGGTGTCTACGCCAGTGCCGAAGACCGGGTGGCGATGGTTGTAACCGACTTCTTGTCTGCCTGTGCCTTCCTGAAGCAATATCTTGCCCCATGATGGATCTATGGTTGGAATATCCGCCTGAATCTGGTATTGAGGATCCAGTATGTCGACTTCTTCATTCTTTAACGCTGCTATAGCTGAAGTTTTGTCGGCGATGAACCTGATGTAGTAGTGCTCTACTTCGAACAATCCGTCGGCTTCCAGAGCTGTCCTATTCCAATAGTCATCGAATTTTTCGAGGTGGACAATCTGTGCAACTGGGTCGTAGCTTACCCATTTGTAGGGACCAGTTCCCACGGGTCCAGTATACGTTTTTCCGTCTATAGTTATTGATCCTTCACCGGTGTTGAATGGGCTGTCTGTCCATTCTGCCACGGGTATTTTCTCAAAGATGTGTTTAGGAATGATGTTGTTGGCGTAGCCTAGGAGGTATGGGTCAAAGTAGCCGTAGGGCTTACCAGGAATCAATTCGGGAAGCCAGACTTCAATCGTTGTTGCATTCAGCGCTGTTACGTTGCCTACTCTAGTACCTGTCCCTAAAGTCAATGATGTGCCATTTGCAAATGTGAATTTAACGTTGTCCCCGAAGGCTCTTGTGTAACTTCCTTGGTGCTGGGTACCCGTGTCAGGGTTCATAAGGGCCCATAGAGAGAACACAACGTCGTCTGCTGTGAAGTCTGCTCCGTCATGCCATTTTACACCAGTTCTACAAGTGAAGGTCCATTTGAAACCATTTTCACTGACCGTCCAGTTCGTTAGCAGGTTAGGAACAGAATAATCGGAAAGATCTGGCGCCACCATAACCAAGCCGCTGAAGATGTTTGCAGATATGATGGTGTCGTACCAAGAGTTAGAGAGAGTCGGGATTAGCGATTCAATTTCGCCGGTGGAAGCGTAGACGACCTCGGTTTTGCCTGTAAGCATTTCAGGGTTAGGTTGCGCATTGAAGTAGAGCCAACCTTCGCCGCCCGGGCTAGTACCCAATGCGGGGCCTCCTAGTTCAGGAGTGACTGCAGTAGGTGTGCTCGAATAGAAGATTTGAGAAGCGGGCAATTCGTTGTAAAGGATCGTCTGCAACCTTTTCGAAACTAACTCTCGTTCAGTTGTATTAGATGTAGTTAGAAATATATCCATGAGATCGTTAGCTTCTGTGTTATTAAATAGATAGTAGTTCGATCCGGTCGGCGCGAAGGTTTCTTCGTTTCCATAATATAGCTGGCTGGGCTCAGGAACCAATCCTGGCGTCCAACCGACTAACTGAATGTCATAGCCACCTTCATCATAAGTCTTGCCAACCTTATCCGGAGCAGGAGTGAAAACGCGGTCAAAAACACTTACCCAGCCCAGATACACTACTCTAGCATCGATTCCTAGTTGTTGGAACGAGTTTGCAATTATCTGTCCCCATTGGCGCCTCAGCAGGTTTGCATTTCCAGGAGCAATTATTGTAACACTAAATAATGGTTCATCTTGTGCCTTTACTACGTTTAGTGGTAACCCAGCTAAAGACAACAGCACGACCAATGATAGCATCAACAATACTTTTTTGGATTTAGTCATCAATTCTCACTTTCCTTTCAGTGACAACACATATCTAGGGTTTCTACTTATATAATTTAAGATACCAATAGATTAACATAAGAAATATAAACTTCAGTGACAAAGTTACAGAGAGATTGGCTCCAATGAATTTTGGTAGATTCATTACCAGACGACTTTCATTGCTGCTAGGTAGCGCAATGTTTAGATATATCGTTAGAAGGCTGCTTTACATGATTCCTGTATTCTTAGGTATCTCCATAATCAGTTTCTTTGTCATGTACGCAGCAGGAGACCCGCTCAATATAATTAGACTTGGAAGGCCAACTGTAACTCAGGAAACCATAGACTCACTAAGAAGATATTATGGTCTTGACAAACCGATACCTCTGCAATATTTGAACTGGCTTACAAATGTACTGCAATTCAATTTCGGAAAGTCCCTATACGGCGGCAGACCCGTAAATTTCCTCATAGGAAGCTGGGCTTGGGAAACAATTAAACTTCAATTAATCTCGATTCTACTAGCCTTTGCTATATCCATACCCATAGGAATAAACTCAGCAAAGAAACAATACTCAAAACAAGACATGATTATTACATCCATTTCCTTATTTGGAGTTTCAATGCCTACCTTCTGGCTAGGACTCATATTAATAATAATATTTTCATTCTGGCTAGGATGGCTGCCCTCAGCGGGCTCACGTGGAGCACCCTATCTTTGGTGGGGCAATCCGATCTTGGACCAAATAGCGCATCTAATAATGCCAGTAACTGTTCTTGTCTACGTCATGTTAGCTCAAAACATTCGCTTAATCCGAGCAAACATGCTTGAAATCTTGAGGTCCGATTATATTCTCGCAGCTAGAGCAAGCGGACTAAGTGAACGCAAAGTAATATACAAGTACGCCTTGAGAAACGCCATCGGCCCCGTAATTACGTATCTTGGAATCTCGTTAGGAATGATGATAGCTGGTGCACCAATGACGGAATACGTATTTAACTGGCCAGGTCTTGGCCGTCGATATGTTGATGCCGCCATGAGGTTAGATTTCCCCCTCGTGATGGGAATTACCATGATAATAACTGTAATGACATTGATTGCAAACTTGATAATAGACATATGTTACGTTTACATAGACCCAAGAATAAGACTTAGGTAGATAAAGAAATGGCTTCAAACAGAAAAGAGAAACCCAAGCGAAGATCTGCTAGCCAGTGGGCCGTAGCATGGAGAAGATTCAAAAGAAATAAGGCAGGTGTCTTTGGCCTAGTCATTGTAATGGCTGTATTCTTCACTGGAATCTTTGGAAGTTTTTTTGCCCCTTACCCAGCTAGACCGAATCCGGATGCCTATAAACCTTTTTATGAAGGGGATGTTCGTAAACCACCAAGCTGGCTGGATCCTGAACAAACAAACAAATGGAAATATCTCTTTGGGACAACGCCTATAGGCACAGACGTTTTCAGTGATGTAATTCATGGAACAAAGTACACAATTTACGTAGGGCTTTTAGTGACAGTCATCACCATGGCTTTGTCCATTGTTATTGGAGCCATAGCTGGATTTTATGGACGCTGGGTTGACAATCTTCTAATGAGGATCGCTGAAGTATTCTTGGTTTTTCCAGCCTTGCTGTTCATCCTAGTTTTCGTGAGGATATTTACATTAACAGTGGGGGAGCCGTTCTTGACCCTCCCAATAATTAACATCCAAATTCCAACAGGCCTCACAATTGTTGTATTGATTCTAGCTTTTTTCAACTGGGCATCAAACGCAAGAATGATACGCGGTGAATTTCTCAGAATTAGAGAACTTGAATTCATAGAAGCTGAAAGAGCGTTAGGAGCGAGTAATACTAGAATTATATTTAGGCATATCTTGCCTAATCTTTTGTCATCAATAATAGTTATTTCAACTCTAACAATTGCTTATGCCATCCTGTTAGAAGCTGCGGTAAGCTTCCTCGGTTTCGGAGATGTAAACGCAATAACATGGGGACAGATTCTTCAAGAAAACTTCTCAGAGATGAGAACCGTTTGGTGGGCAGAGATCTTCCCAGGTATAGCCATTTTATTAACCGTGTTCGGTTTCAACCTACTTGGCGATGGTTTGTCAGATGCCTTTAACCCAAGACTCCGAGATTAAGGAGATGTATTCAAAATGACAGAGACCATACTGAATATTGAAGGGTTAAAAACATACTTCTTCACCGAAGCCGGAATAGTCAAAGCCGTGGACAACATCTCTTTCAACTTGAAAAAAGGCGAATCCCTAGGACTCGTAGGTGAATCTGGATCTGGAAAAACAGTAACAGCTCTCTCTATACTTAGAATAGTTCCAAAGCCTGGCAAAATCATAGACGGAAAAATCGAATTTAATGGTGACAATCTTCTCAAAAAAACTGAAAAAGAAATGCAGAGAATACGAGGAAGTGAAATTGCCATCATTTTTCAAGATCCTTCATCTTCATTAAATCCTGTATATAATGTTGAGACCCAGCTAAGAGATGTTATAATGGCTCACCAAACAGTATCTAAGGCAGAGGCTAGAAAAAAAGTAATTGAACTTCTAGAAGTGGTCGGCATTCCTGAAGCAGAGACAAGAATGCGGGAGTACCCTCACCAGTTTAGCGGCGGCATGAAACAACGAGTAGCCATCGCTAGAGCCATAGCCTGTGAACCAACACTCTTGTTCGCTGATGAACCAACTACAAACCTGGATGTCACAATTCAAGCTCAAGTATTAAATCTTTTAAATGATCTGAAAAAAAAGTTTGGAATGTCACTTGTGATGATAACCCATGATATGGGAATCATAGCTGAAATGACAACTAGGATCGTGGTTCTATACGCTGGTCGCGTATGTGAAATCGCCAAAACTTATGACCTTTTTGAACGCCCTAGACACCCGTATACCGCAGCCTTACTTGCCGCTGTTCCCAGACTGGATATGAGAAAAACTCTGCGAGTTATTCCGGGAAACATCCCTAATCTCATTGAGCCTCCTTCGGGCTGTCGTTTTCATCCTCGTTGCGACTATACAAAACAGATTTGTAAAGAGAATGTTCCAGTCTTGGAGGAGATAGAACCGGGACATTTTGTTGCTTGTCACGAATGGCGAAATATCTACCTAAAGGGAGAGAAAAGTCACTGACTAGTAGTGATCTTATCAAAGTTAAAAACTTGGTTAAGTACTTTCCAGTGTATTCTAGAGGTGTCTTGCTTAAAAAACAAGTTGGCATTGTACATGCCGTAGACAATATTAATTTTAATATTAGAAGGAAGGAAACCTTTGGTCTAGTTGGAGAAAGCGGATGTGGAAAAACCACAACTGCAAGGTTAATATTAAACTTAATAGAGCCCACATCCGGGGAAGTTTTCTTTGAAGAAGAAAACATTTTCGAGAAATTTCGATCCGCCAACAAGGAGGAAAAACTAAAATTAAGGAGGAAGATGCAACTAATTTTCCAAAATCCTTATGGCTCATTGGACCCTCGAATGACGGTCTTCGACATCATCTCTGAACCATTTATCATCCATAAACACATACCTAAGAACCAGTGGAAAGAGAAAGTTTACAAACTTCTTGAGCTCGTAGGACTAGAGGACTATCATGCAGAGAGGTATCCCCATGAGTTCAGCGGAGGACAAAGACAAAGAATATGCATAGCCCGAGCGTTAGCCGTTGAACCTGAATTCTTAATCGCTGATGAACCTGTTTCTTCGTTAGACGTGTCTATCAGAGCCCAGATCCTCAATTTGCTAGGAGAACTTCAAGAGAGAGTGAGACTTACTTATCTGTACATATCACACGATTTGAGCTCAGTTAGACAGATCAGCCATAGGGTAGCAGTCATGTACTTAGGCGAAATAGTTGAACTTGCAGACACTGATGAACTTTTCAAAAACCCTCTCCATCCTTACACTAAAGCCTTAATTCAAGCTGTTCCAATTCCAGACCCAAAAGTAAAAACTATGAAAATTATCCTGCCTGGGGAGGTACCAAGTCCAATCAATCCTCCTTCGGGCTGCCGTTTCCATCCAAGATGCCCGCAAGCTAAGTCTATTTGTAAAGAAAAGAAACCTGAGTTGCTCGACGTCAACCGCAACCATATGGTTGCGTGCCATCTATAATCCGCACGTATGTGGCCTTGGTAATTGTGGTTATTGTGGTATTGATGACTCATTTATCACTATTCTAACTAAAATTTGATATGCGCGTTGAGTTAGAATATGGCGGTATGATGGTGAATATTTGGCTGACACCGACTGAAGTAAATTAGCAGATTAATTGACCCACACTATGGGCATTTTAATGCTACTCTGTAAAAAACTTTTTGACAACGAGCACAGTAAGCGAGATTCTGGTTGTAGGCGTAAAATCTCACATCGTATTTGTCGGTGATGCGTTTTGTTGCGGATAAAAGCTCATTTGGGTCTTTTTCTGAATCAGCAAGTTGCATCACGGTGAGGTGGCTTTTAGCACTTTTACGCTTGACCGTTGGTGAGGCAAAACGTAACCCCACAGTCATTAGTGTTTGGTTTAGTTTAAAAAATTAGAAGTACATTTCTTTCCGTTTATAGCAGTTATTTTCGTCTTCGGGAAGGTTCTTTCACCATTAATGTTAAGGATATATTCAAAGCTTGCTTCCACAAGTTTGCAAGCTTCATCTAATGTCCTAGCAACCCTTCTAAGTTCCATGTGCCCTGTCTCTTTCATGAGTAGCCCCTCATTTGCAGAAAGGATATCGCAGCGCGCTAGTTACGTCTTCGCAGTCACTAGCTTCGTTGAAGAGTCACTATGCACATCAGCATCCTTCACCAATCATTGATAACTCCATTGTTCAACAAAAGAAAAAAACCATTGTCAAACAAATCAGAGCCTCTCTCTTTGTCCGACAATAAAAAATTCCCATTGTCAGACAAAACTACAACAAAAAAGAGAGGATATCTCCATGTCCATCATTTATAAAAAATTAAAGTAAGCTCAAAGCAAGGCTTATGTAAAGCATGTTGCAAGACATGCTTATTAGGGGCTGTCGGCTAGCTTGGTCTAGGCTCTGAGCCTCGGACGCTCGGGACGGGAGTTCAAATCTTCCCAGCCCCACCAACTTTCCATTCGGACAATCTTCTGCGCAGCCATTGCCCCAACAACATTACTTTCATCAACGTATGCGCGCGTGCATTCTACACGTTCGCTAAGAATTTAAAGTCTTATCAACGATTTTTCGTAATCAACAACAACGTATTTTTTGCCTTTCTGAATTACTTGATGCCCCTCCTTTTCTAAAAGTTTTTTCTGCCCTTCAACCCCACCCGGATATTTCGCGTTTATCACTCCACCAGTTTTCAGAGTGCGCCAGTAAGGGGTGATGTCTTCTTTACCCTGTTGCCTTTGTTCTTCGGCAGCATTAGTGGCAATCCAAGCAAAAATGCCAGTTGTCATAGGGCAACCAATCGTTGCATTGTGTTTTTTTGCTAGAGCAGAGCGAATTTCATTGATGGTAATCAGTTTGCCTTTAGGCACCTTTTTCATCATTTCATCAACTTCTATTGGCGCAGGAATAACTACCGTTCCTGTGCCCCATCTTTTACTCATTTTTTCAGTGATTTTTTTCCACTTTTGGCAGGTCTTTGCTATCTGCTAATTTTTCTGTCCAGCTCTTCTTTTTTATTGGCATAACTCTTTGTAGAATGAAACAATGTTATAAGCTTAGCTTTACTAGTAAATGATGCTAACTCTTACATTTCTGGTGTTTTAGAAGAGTTGAGTTCTTCTTCTGATTCTGATAGTAGCATAAATATGAAAAGTATGATTCAGAATGAATTTTCATACTAGCAGAGGCTTTCAACTTGGCTGAAGTAGCGGATGGAAAATATATTTTTGGCACTGTAAAAGTCGGCGAAAGAGGGCAAATAGTTATCCCCAAAGAAGCTAGGAAGCTTCTTGAGATAAAACCAGGCGATATTTTGATTGTAACTGGAGATAAACGAAAAGCAATTGTCAATCTTTTAAAGGCAAGTGCCATGAAACACTTCGCTCTAGATTTTATTCGCGCAACTAGGAAGAAGCGACCATTAAAGAAAAAGCTTGAAGAGAAGGAGCGGTGGAACGGACTCCACCGTATTCCTTGATTAGCCGCGGTTTAAATC